>Ga0078972_1002004_pt1 | contig 49655 bp, 51 predicted proteins | sample YelNatPaOPGAMG01_FD_67568 | JGI IMG/M metagenome (GOLD analysis project Ga0078972, IMG submission 67568) | Hot spring thermophilic microbial communities from Obsidian Pool, Yellowstone National Park, USA - OP-RAMG-01 (SPADES assembly) (version 2) | ecosystem: Environmental > Aquatic > Thermal...
CGAGCAGGATATGGTCTTGACCTTTGAGCTTGTGGTTAGTGACGGCAGTAGGAAGGTAAGTGTACATCCTGCATGCCAGAGTGGGGAGAGCGAACCAGCCAGGGTCAATGTGACTGTAAGGTCAGCTAGGTAGGGTATCAGTATTTTGGGATTGCAGAAGGTTTGGAGATACTGGGCCTCATAAGGTCATGCTGAATTCTGTTTCGATAATGGAAGTGGGCGGTTCGGCAAGTATGTCCATGCCTTTTGCTGGAGTTGCTTGATCGATCGCATTTTGCAGTTTTCTGTTGCTAGGTGAGTTCTGTAGAATACAGGTATCTGTTTTGCGGCCTGAGAGGTCATCTGCTCAGCGAGGACAGAAGGCGCCGGACAAGAAGCGGGACGTTGACCCGCGGGGCCTAGGATCGGTTTAGAGACAAGATTTCAAGTGACTGACGAATATCCACAGATGCTATCATTTCCTTCTGTATCGGCATAGAAGGGACAATTATAACTGCATCTCTCTTGGATTGTCATGGTGCAGCCATGTGGCTGGCCCGTGCCAGGCGCAGCATTGGGGCACGGGGTCTTGGATGCCGGTCATTTCATGTAACAATGCGGCTGCTATAGCGTTTAGCATGTAAGAAAGGGCGTGCATTGTCCGGGCTAATCGACCAGATATCTGATGAAACGATCAAGGCATGCCAGAACGGCGATCCAGCGGCCTTTGCAGAGGTAGTGAAACGGTTCGAGAGGCCACTGTTTGCATACATCGTGCGTATGGGGTTTTCCGCATTCAGGATGCGACCAGAGGATGTCGTTCAGGATGTGCTTGTGAATGTAAACGAGCGTATTAAGGAATACAGAATGCAGCCGAATGTCGGTTTCTCTGCGTGCGTTCCTTACCATAGCACGTAATCTAAGTGTCAGTCTGGCCCGCAAGGGGCAAGGCTGCCTTGGCCAACCATTAGATCAAGCAAGGCTACCAGGGGAGGCAGGCCTTGCAGAGCTTGACCCACTCGAGATTCTGACACGCTCGGAGGCGGCCGAAGCGGTTGCCAGGGCGGTACAGCGGCTGCCTGAGGATAGCCGGACCGCATTCATCCTGCGATATTACTACGAGATGGGATTTGAGCAGATCGCAGCCATCCTAGGGTGTACCGAGGGTGCGGCGAGGGTCAGGGTTACAAGGGCCAAGCAGTCAGTGGCCAGGGCCCTGCGGGCTGGCTTGGCAGCGGATCAGGAGGATGTACCATGGACCAGATGTGTTCCTGTCAATACGCACAAGACCATACAGATCATATGACCCGGCGAGAGATCGCGACCTTCAGGCAGAAGTGGGCGTTTATCTCGCACGTCAGTACCTGCCGTGTGTGTAGAAGGTACCTCCGGCAGGCAATAGACCTGGGGCAGATCTTGGACCAGTGGGAGGTACCTGGGCCACAGCGGGATATCCTTGCAGGTGTGATGTCCAGGATTGTCAGGCCTCGCACGCACGATGGTCGGGTAACGGCCGTCAGGCCCGTCTATTCAGCATTTCTCTTGAGGTTGCGGGTCCCAGCAGTGGTTGCAGCCCTTGTCTTTGTTGCGTTGGCCGTTTCTATCTGGCTGAACGTCCAGTCACATATAAGCCAATCAGGGGCAAGAGGGGTGGCAAGCCAAGTGATTCCTTTGGTAGCAAATGGTGCCGGCCTAGGGCCGACAAAGGAACTGAACCAAGTCCCATTGAGGTCGATCGCTGCCAATCCTGCCCTGATCCCAGGCCCGATCATCGTGATCATAGGCAACCCTCTGGCGATGCGAGACGAGGTCCTGCCTGAGCCTGCTAGCAAGACAAGCCATGTACCCTTGTAAGGAGAGACCTATGTTCTGCAACAAATTAAGTTCCTACGCGTTCGTTGTGATCTGTTGTCCGCTTTGCCTGATGGCCCAAGCACCTAGCATAGAGCAACAGGTGCAGAACGTCATCGGACGTTACAACGACCTTATTGCCGCCAAGGATGCCAACGGCCTGCTGGACCTATATTGGGATTGGCTGGACTATCCACCAGTAGACCGTGCTACGATGAAGAAGGTTATCGAGGATCGGCTGAAGAACCAAACGTTTGCTGCCAGACTTGAACTGCTAGCAGTGGAAACTCGTGGCCAAAGTGTATGCGCAAAGGTACGTTTGGTCGGGTCAACAGACGAAACACCTAGTGGGACCTATCTGTTTATGATGCGGCCTTACGAGGAGAGCCTTCGGATCTGTGGGACATACAAACAGTTGGATCCGAACGCCTTTGATCCAAAGACCAGGATATACACAAGTCGCAAGGGCAAGCTCTCACTTCAGATTCCTGATGGGTGGTCTTGTTGTGACACATCCTCGTTTCTGGGCGGCTTGATACTGGACTCGGTCCTGATACTTGCACCTGACTTGCGTTCATCAGTGACGTTTGGGTTTGTGCAACTGCCTGTGCGTCTTGGTTCTAACGATCTGAGCACTGCGCAGAAGTGCATAGAGGCGGATATAGCCATGGAACGGCGATCGGTAAAAGACCACGAACCCTTGGATCATGGACCTACTGCTGTGGCAGGCAGGGAGGGCTACAGACAGGTCTCGCAGTTCAGGATGCCTAGTAGTACAGAGGTCCACAGGCGTATGCGTGTTTATGTCTGTGAGTATCCTATGCTCTACTTCTTTATTTGCGATGCTGTACCTGCCGATACTTTTGACGCATTATTACCGCAATTCCACGCCATTATCTCGAGTTTGGACCTGGCTGCAGCAGGGAATCTGACCAGGCAAGAGGCGATCGCTGCAGAACAGGCCAAGGGCTCGATCGCTGGCCAAGTGTACACATCCGATGAGTTCAATTGCTTTATTGCCGCGCCAGCAGGATGGGAGATCTCTACAAGCCCCAACCCTGCCCACTTGGTGGAGATGAGATACCAGAAGGGTAATTCGCTGGTCCGATTGATCGCTGCTAAGGGCCTGAACGAGGGCGACTCATTGGAGGATGTTTTTCATCAAGAGGCTTGATGTACTTCGACAGGTAGTGACAGACTTTAAGGAGCTTTCACGAAGGGGCCGCACATTGGCCGGGATGCCAACTATCGAGTCAGTTCAGACGTTCAGTGTAGAAGGTTTGGGGCGATTCCATGTAAAGGAGGTCACGCTCATCAAGGGTAGGATCTACTACCTGATCCTCTGTAAGTGCATGGAGCCGGACGATTTCTCGATCTTGGAAAAGGACTTTGGTGCAATTATAGGGAGCTTTGAATTCTTGCAGTGATCTACGGAAGATACAGGTTAAGAGAGGCCATGGGAGGATACTTGATATTCATATGTTTGTCGCTGTCTTTGCCATCGTGACCGCGCCAGGTTCTGGCGACGTTCTGCACCTTGAGGATGGATCGGTCCTATTGGGCAATGTACTTGAACAGGGTCAGGACCACTACCTACTCAGTAGCCCTGTGTTTGGGGATCTGCAGATCCCGCGGCCGAGCGTGCTATACTGGGCAAAGGTAGGGCCAGAGTGCCTGTACGAATCATTCCGCATATTGCCTGCTGGAAAAGTTGTCTTGACCTATTAGTGCAGGATGGTCCCTCAACGAAGGCCCAATGTCAGTCGTTTTAACATGCTGTTACATGGCGTCCCATATGCCTGTACCGACGGTACAGGTTGGGCAGTAGCATTTACGTCCTGGATCGCGGGTCCATTCAGCCGCATTACGGTCGATTACAACGACCTGCCTGCGGGGGCAACGAGGCTTGTGGTTGCGATCTGGCAAAACGGCCTTGTGGAGGGCGCAGACTCTCATCAGTTGACCTTCAAGACGCAGTATGTCCCTGACCAGGATACTGACATAAGAATCGTGGTGACCTATCCGATCTCCATGCGTGTAAGGGTAGCAAGGCCCAGGCCGACCGTTGAGGTGCCTGGGCTCGTTGCGTGGGAGATACACCTTCAGCACCAACAGCGATTCATGCCATTGCTGACACTGGATACAACCGGCCATTAAGTCTGCAGGCCCTTCCCATTCAGGCCATGATGAGGATATAGTCGCCAATTTACAGGCGGGCATGCATGGCAGCCAGGTCTACTTTCTTTCACGGTCATGGGCCCTATACCAATCCAATTGGCTTGACTGCTAGGTACGTCGATCCTATAATATGCGTGCGGTGACATTATAAATACTGTCTTGAATCCAAGCCGTGTCAAGGATAGGACCTAGAGGATGATAGCGTATGGGTATCTAGGCAAGTCGCTATCTGACCTTTGGATCACATCGAGATGGCCTTTTATCATCGTGATCGGATCGTAGACAGTTAGAATTAATTCGAATGTCCAGCGAAAGGAGAGGCTTATGAAGTACATTGTAGAGTTTCTGGGGACATTTTGGCTAGTGCTTGGTGGCTGCGGCAGTGCGGTCTTGGCTGCTGCCTTCCCGAACCTAGGGATCGGTCTGCTTGGCGTGTCATTGGCCTTTGGCCTGACTGTGCTGACCATGGCATATGCAATAGGACACATATCAGGTTGCCATCTCAATCCTGCCGTTTCATTTGGTCTGTGGGCTGGGGGCAGATTTCCTGCGAAGGACCTGCTGCCATACATCGTGGCACAGGTCCTAGGTGGTGTCGCCGCTGGTGGGATCCTTTATTTGATCGCTAGTGGCAAGGAAGGATTCGACGTGGCTGCAGGCTTCGCATCGAACGGCTATGGCGAGCACTCCCCTGGCGGCTATGGTCTGCTAGCAGCATTGGCAACGGAGGTCGTAATGACCATGATGTTCCTTCTTGTCATCATGGGGGCGACAGACAAGCGGGCGCCACAGGGCTTTGCCCCTCTGGCGATCGGGCTTTGTCTGACATTGATCCACCTGATCAGCATCCCAGTCACTAATACCTCTGTGAACCCCGCCCGCAGCACCGGCGTTGCTGTGTTTGTGGGAGGGTGGGCGATATCCCAACTGTGGCTCTTCTGGGTGGCACCTATCGTTGGCGGGGTGCTCGGTGCACTGATCTATCGTTTCGTTGGTTGCAGCGATAAGCAGGATTGATCGTGTCAGTCATTTGTTGGCCGACTGCAGTGTGGACTAGATCTTGACCGCTGGCCCCAGGCGGTGATATAAGGATATAAGCTCCGGAGAGGTGTCGGAGTGGCTTATCGAGCAGCCTTGGAAAGGCTGTGTAGGGTTTATCCCTACCGTGGGTTCGAATCCCACCCTCTCCGCTACGTTTCGCGAGGGGATCATAGCCACTGATGGGGGGTAGTCCGGGTTTGTGCCTATCGAGGTACATGTGGGATGAGAACCCACAGGCCGTAAGGCCTGGGTTCGACACCGCAGGGGCCGCAAGCCAGCCAAAGCTGGCGCAGCGAATCCCACCCTCTCCGCTACGTTTCGCGAGGGGATCATAGCCACTGATTGGGGGTAGTCCGGGTTTGTGCCTATCGAGGTACATGTGGGATGAGAACCCACAGGCCGTAAGGCCTGGGTTCGACACCGCAGGGGCCGCAAGCCAGCCAAAGCTGGCGCAGCGAATCCCACCCTCTCCGCTACGTTTCGCGAGGGGATCATAGCCACTGATTGGGGGTAGTCCGGATTTGTGCCTATCGAGGTACATGTGGGATGAGAACCCACAGGCCGTAAGGCCTGGGTTCGACACCGCAGGGGCCGCAAGCCAGCCAAAGCTGGCGCAGCGAATCCCACCCTGCAGGCCAGGCGTGGGTTGTTTCTTCGACTGCCAATCAGGCAAGTATGTCTACAGAGCCATTAGGTCGATCCTGTTGGATCTTGCCAGATGGTCGGCCTTTTTGCAATGGCATAGGCTGGGCCGTGTCCGGGACGAACGGCTGATCCGACTGTCTTGGTTGCCGTTGATCGGGCTGGCCTGGGTTGTCTCTGCCAGGGCTCATATCATGGGATTGGGGTTGCTCATTTAGTCGGAGTTCTAGGTTCCTGAGCTGTATGCCCTGGCTATGTAGGTTGGCAGCAACATCGCTCAGGCCGCGCTCGAGGCTCAGGTAGGTATCGCGACTACTGACCTCGAGCCTGCCATCGATCCAGTCCTCGTCCCGCTTGAACTCGATCAATACCCTGCCCAATCCTGGTGGATGCAACTGGATGGTAACCTGTTGTTGGCCTTGCTCCAGGCCTGTACGCATACCCAAGACCAGTTGGCCTTCGATATCCATGATCTCCGGCCCGCTCGGATCGACACTGGCATGTATCCCTGTCGCTGTCACACGCTGGATGGTCTGACCATTGAGTACATCCAGCAGGTCCAAAGGCACAGCCTCCCTGCCATCGCCGCTGATGGTGGGCTCGATACGGATCTGGATACCGTCGGTTCGGCCTGTCAATGCCTCCTCCACGAGGTCTGGGCCTGGGCTATCTGGCCCTGGGTTGATCATGGTCGGATCCTGTGGCCTTCGGCCCTGAGGGACCATTGGTCCTTGATCGTCCTCAGGCGTGACTGGCCTTGCTGGATCTTGTACTTGCATCTGATCCATCCCACTGGTCGTGACCTGGTCGGCCTGTGGTAAGGTTGATGAGGGCCTATGCGGGGCTGCCCAGACCTGCCCTGTAGGTAGATCAGGGGATCGTTGAGGTGATAGTTGCACCTCAGGTGAATTGCTGTCGGGTTGGAGGTCAACTTGGCCCTGTTTGCCACAAGGCCAGATCGCTGCGTTGGTCTGTGGTTCGTGGCAGTCGATGGAGATCGCTGGGATTGGCTGCAGGGGCCCAGGGGGATCCGGAAGGGCATTAGGCTGGTCCGTCTCGCCCTCATTGATCCTCTGCCTTGGCTTGGTTTCAACGCGCCTGTCTTGGCATCGTTGTAATCGCACTGAAGGTTCACCTTCAGTTGCATGGTCTTGCATTTGCTGTGGCGCAAGGTTCTTTTGGGTGCCTTCAATGGCTGGGCAGTCCTTGGGTGCCTTGCTTGGGCGCAAGTTCCTTGGAGATGGTCCAACTGTTATCGGATCTTGCCTTGTCGGTACAGCGTGTCCTTTTGGTTGGACTTTGGACACTGTGGCCGACTGCCTAGATATCAGACGTTCCTTGGGACTGGCTGGTTCAGGGACCTTCGTACCAGGGTCCAAGTCCGACGCACTATCCTGCCCTTGGCCATCTGATGCCTGCTGCTGATCCGTCATGGATGGGTGCGTAGGTTGGACTGTGGTCTCAGGTCCAGCATTTGTATGCGGTAGTTGTCCACAGTTAGGCACAGGATTGGCCGTTTGGCATGGACCGCTGACCTGGAAGGTCCTTTCACTACTGGTCCTGCCTGTTGTCGCGACAGGCAAGGAAGATTTGGTCTTCTGGGGCCTATCAGCGCTTATGGAAAGGATATGCCCGAAGTCCGTTGAACCCTTAGAAACCACCTCATCCGCTACCTGATTTAGCAGGGATCGGCTTACCTTCTTGCCAACAACCTTGCTGTTGGCCAACGGTCCTGGCCAGGTGCCTGATGTCGGATCGGCCTTGGAAAGGTGTCCAGTCATGTCTCAAGAAAGTTGCAATCATCGTGCCAGATCCAGATCGGATTGCGCGGTGAAAGCGTTGCACCGGTCCCAGATTTATAGGATCCTGATATACGTTCGAGATAATCTTCCGTGGGCCTGGAGGATCCTGCCGCGGGGCGGATGGTTCTTCCGTCCGTTTGAGGGGATTTGCATGTATAGAATCCTGACACGATGACTGTCGTTCGCGACCTACGCTTGCGATCCCGATGGGGCTTGGGCATTGGCACATGGATTGCATCGGCTTCTACGACAAGTTGTTTGTGTCTGAGGTGGCTATGTCGCTCGTAGACAGGGTTATCGAACTACTCGAGGCAGGCCTGAGGGCCGAGGGCCTGAGGCAGCAGGCCATTGCCTCCAACATTGCCAACGCCGAGACGCCTGGTTACAGGCGTGTTGATGTGAGGTTCGAACAGGTCTTGGCAAAGGCCATCGAATCAGGCAACCGCCTGGATGTTGAGGGTCTGGAGCCTCAGATTTATAGGCCCCAGCAGACAACCGTCAAACCCAATGGCAATGATGTCGACTTGGAACATGAGGTCGGCCAAATGGTCCAGAACTCCATCCGCCAGCGGACATTTGTGAGGTTGCTGGCCAGGAAATATCAGCAGATGTCAATGGCGATGGATACCGGTCAGCATTGAGATAGAGGTGGACTTGAAAGGGTTTTTGTATGGCCATTGAGAGGGTATTTGGGCCTGTTGATCTGGCTGTATCAGGTATGCAGGCCCAGAGTGCAAATCTGTCTGCCATCTACGCAAATGTTGCCAATGCCCTGACAACGGATGCAGGCGGTCAGCCTTATCGTCGCGTGGAGGCTGTGCTCGCCACGGCCGGAGAAGGGCCGCTCGTTGGGGTCAAGGTGAAAGAGATAGTGGAGGACAAGAGTCCTTTTCCTGAGGTCTTCGATCCAGGCCACCCGAAGGCAAACGAGAGGGGTTATGTCAAGATGCCGAATGTTAGCATACCAAGGGAGATGGTCAACCTTGCCGTTGCTACTCGGGCCTATCAGGCCAATGCAGCGGTGCTGAGAAGATACCAGCAGGCGGTTGATACAGCCCTTGAACTGTTGCGTTAATAGGGGAAAAGGTCATGATAAACATAAACACGGATTACAACTCAATCCAGTTCCAGCCGTCGACTACGGACAGGACAACTGTAAACAAGACGGGCGGAGAGTCTGGATTTGGCCAGCAGATCGCTAAGCTCGGCCAGGCCTTGGCCAGTGTTGACGACCTGCAAAAGGCAGCCGACGCCTCTGTGGTAGACCTGCTGGCGGGCAAGACGACGGACATCACATCCGTGGTGTCAGCAGTGGCCAAGGCCGACATGGGCTTCAAACTCCTCGTTGGGGTACGCAACAAGCTGATCGAGGCATACAAGCAGACCATGAACATGCCTTTGTGATCCAGATCCGATCTTGCGATAGGCTCTTATGGACCTACTGCAAAAGATTAGGCTCGTATGGGACAAGATCGGCCTGCTCCAGCGGGTCATGCTTATCGCTGTAGCGCTGACCGTGTTAGGTGGGGCCGCATTGCTAGTCCGTTGGGCAAGACAGCCTGAAATGCACCTGCTATATCAAGGTTTGTCGCCAGATGACGCGGGCAGGATCGTTGAGAAGATCGGCCAGCAGAACATCCCATACCAATTGCGGTCTGGCGGAACGAGCATATATGTGCCGAAGGAATATGTCTACCGCCTCAGGCTGGAAATGGCCAAGGATGGCCTGCCTAGCGGAGGCCAGGCTGGTTACAAGCTGCTGGAGAACATGCCTGTCGGGATGAGCCCAGCCGTGCTTGAGGCCAGCCTCAAGCGTGTAATGCAGGAGGAACTGGCCAAGAGCATCCAGATGATCGATGGGGTAGTCTTTGCCAGGGTACATCTGGATAATCCACAGTCACAATTCTTCAATCCCGAGCAGACCAAGAACACTGCCTCGGTCGTCGTCCAGCTTGCACCTGGGCGCACTCTCGGTCCTGCAAACATCGCTGCAATCACAAACCTCGTTGCAGGTAGCGTTGCAGGCCTGCGGCCCGAGAACGTTACCATCGTAGATAATCACGGAAACCTCCTTTCCGGCCACAATCAGGATAGGCTCAGCGGCGTTGTGGGGACGGTCTACGATTACCGAAACCAGGTGGAGCAGTCCTTGGCGAAGAAGGTAGAGGCGATGCTGCAGCAGGTACTAGGGCCGAATAGGGCCACCGTTCAGGTGTCAGCCTTGATAGATATGAACAACGTTAGCCTTCTGACAGAGACGCCAACCGCAGGGGCGGAGGTAAAGGTGGAGGAGACCAGGACACAAGAGACAGAACCAGCCGCTCAGGCTGCTGGCAGACAGAAGATCGAGACCAAGACAGTCACAGAGAATGCCACCGGCAAGACAGTCCGGCAGGAGACGATACTACCTGGCCAGATCAGGTCGCTATCCGTGTCGGCAGTAGTGGACCTTTATCCGGAGGATCCAAATCAGACCGCGATGATCATGGATGTCAAGGAGGTGGAGGCCTTGATTCGCGGCGCACTAGGGATGAAAGAGACCGATCAATTGACCGTAAAGAACGTCAGGTTCAACAGGCCCAGCCAGGTTCAAGAAGGGCCAAAGGGGCCCATCTGGATACGGTATCTGCCATTGTTTAGGCAGGGATCCATGGTGCTGGTGGCCCTCAGTGGCCTGGTGGTCTTGAGGATGGTACTGGCAGGGGCAAGGAGGTCTACTAGCGCAACAGCCGTGCCTGCGACACAGGCACTCGGGGCTGCAGCGACTCCGGCTGGGGCCATTACCGCACCTGCTGCAAGGGAGGGCATGATTAGACAACAGATTGCCGAGGCAATAAGGAACAACCCTGAGCAGGTGAGGCAGCTGTTCATGTCTTGGGTACAGGAAGGTTAGAGTTCTAGATGAGCATGGGTTTGCAGACACTAACAGGTCGTCAGAAGGCAGCGATGCTATTGATGGGTTTGGACAGATCCGAGGCAGCAGAACTGCTCAAGGGCCTCGATCCTGAGACCCTCCAATCGTTGGCTGTGGAGATGAGCTACATGGAGGCGGCAGGCCTGAAGGATCGTACCAAGATCCAGCAGATCGCCGAGGAATTCTATAACGCCGTCTCCGAACATGTCAGAGAGGGCGGCTCCCAGGTGCGTGTCTTTCTAGACCAGACACTCAAGGACTTAATAGGTCCTGAAAAGGCCAAGCAGATAAAGGCCAGCCTTGCGGAGATGTTGCTGCAAAGGGATCCGTTCTTGCCGATAAGGAAGGCCACAGTGGATCGGCTTGCAACGGTCTTGGAGGACGAACACCCGCAGGTAGTTGCGGTGATCCTTTCAGAGCTATCACCACGCCAGAGCGCTGCTGTACTGGGTCGGCTCAGTTCCGGCCTGAGGGTAAGCGCTGTGGCCAGGATGGCGGCAGTTGAGACGATCTCCCCAGAGGCTAGGAAGAAGATAGGACAGATGATTGCCGCAAAGATGGAGCAGGCTGGCCCGAAGGCCGAGGGTTCCTCTGGCAGCCAAGGGCAGTCCCAGTCGGCCAGTAGAAAGGTCGCCGTGATAGTCAGGACTGTCGAGAAGGAGATAAGGGATCAGATAATAGGCGCCATCCGCAAGAAGGACGAGGCGGCCGCAGATGCCATCGAGCAGATGATGGTGCTTTGGGAGGATATACCGCTGATTTCAGATAGGTCATTGCAGGGTGCATTGCGTGGCATAGAGGAGAGGACATTGGCATTGGCCTTGTTCGATTGTCCTGCCCAGATTGCCAGCAAGGTGAAATCGAATATATCTGAGCGTGCGGCTGCCTTGGTGGATGAGGAGACTTCATTGATGTCCAAACCAAAGGCAAAGGAGATAGAGCAGGCCAGGGAGAAGGTCTTACACAGACTCAGGGAGTTGCTCAAGAATGGCGACCTGAGCTTTGAGGAGGAAAATGACTGATGGACCTAGAATTGGTCGCCAAGCTGGATAGGCCGGTAGTGGCAGCTAAGCTGATAGACGATATCCCTAAGTCGGATCGTTCTCTGACGTCACAGCCTGAACTTGACCCGATTGTGGTTGAGCAACAGCAGCTCATAGATTCCTTGCGTGCCCAATTGGACCAGAGGGCGAGGCTTCTGGAGGCCTTGGCAGGAAAGCTCTCAGATGCCTATCAGCAGATGGTAACCTCTTACAAGTCTCAGGTTGTCAGGCTTGCAATCGAGATAGCACGCAAGATCCTGGCGATGAAGATCGAACACGGCCAATACGATATTCAATCTATACTGGAGCAGGCCTTGGACAAGGTCCCCACCAGACAAGCCCTGACGATACACGTCAGCCAGAAGGATTTGGCCACCTGCCGCCAGATCCAGCAGGAAAGGCCTGAAAGTCCTCTTGCAAGCCTCGAGTTCGTTGCGGATCCGGCCCTAAGGCCAGCAGAGTGTGTCATCGAGTCGCCCAAGGGCCTTGTCAAATACCTTATCGACGAGCAATTGGCAAAGGTGCAGCAGGCCCTTGATGGGGCTGGTCAGGAGTGATTATGGATAAACAAGAGTCTAATTGCCTGGTCGACTTCGACAAGCTGCATCAGGCCCTTGAGAAGGTGGATCTCGTAGACCACCAGGGTACAGTAGTGAGGGTCGTGGGATCTACCGTCGAGAGTGTAGGCCCTGTAGTAGGCCTAGGCCAGTTGTGCGGTATACACCTGAGGGATGGCCGGCGCGTCCTTGCAGAGGTAGTGGGCTTCAGGGATGATCGGTTGATCCTGTTGCCTATGGAGCATATAGAGGGTATAAGGCCTGGTGATGCAGTCACCGCAAGGACAACACCGAGACACATAGTCCTGAGCAAGGCTGCATTGGGTAGGGTACTCAATGGCCTCGGTGAGCCAATAGATGGCAAGGGTCCGCTGGTAGGCCAGGCCGTGCCTATAGACAGGCCCAGCCCGCCACCTCTTGCGCGGGAGCGTATCTGTCAGCCGCTTTCTCTTGGCATCAGGTCGATAGACGGCCTTTTGACCTGCGCAAAGGGTCAGCGGATAGGGATATTCTCAGGCAGCGGTGTTGGAAAGAGCGTGCTCTTGGGCGATATAGCCATATCCAGTCAAGCGGATGTCAATGTTGTGGCATTGATCGGCGAGAGGGGCCGAGAGGTGAGGGAGTTCCTCGAGGAAAACCTCAGGGCCGAGGGTCTGGCCAAGAGCGTTGTCGTGGTTGCCACCTCTGATGCCCCACCTGTGCAGCGCGTCAAGGCGGCATTTGTGGCAGTCGCCATAGCAGAGCACTTCCGGGATTGTGGGATGGATGTGCTTTTCATGATGGATTCGCTGACCCGCTTTGCCCAAGCGCAGCGGGAGATCGGGATAGCGGCAGGTGAGCCTCCTACTACAAAGGGCTATTGTCCTAGCGTCTTTTCCCTCATGCCAAGATTGGTAGAGAGGCTTGGCACTGCAGACCATGGTAGCATCACAGGTATCATGACGGTCTTGGTTGAAGGGGATGACATGACCGACCCTGTGGCAGACTCTGCAAGAAGTCTCTTGGATGGGCACATAGTTCTGTCTCGCAAGCTCGCAGAACGAGGGCACTATCCCGCCGTAGATATCTTGGCTAGTGTCAGCAGGCTCATGAACGCGGTTATCAGCCCAGAGCACAGACAGGCGGCCATGAAGGTCAGAGAGATCTATTCCACATATGCAGATGCTGAGGACCTGATCAATATCGGGGCATTCAGCCCTGGCAGCAATAAGAGGATAGATGGAGCGGTGGGATTGATCGACAGCATCAGAGATTTCCTGATACAGCCCTCCGGCCAGAGGACCGCATTTGATCAGACGGTCAGACGACTATGCGCTATCGCCGACAAATGGGACCGACTATTGGGATTGAAGCAATAGGAGCTCTTTGACCGTATGGCCAGATTTGTCTGGAGACTGCAGAAGATCTTGGACCTCAAGAAGAGGCTGGAGGAGCTAAGGCGTCTTGAGCTTATGCATATAGCACAGCAGATGGCCCAGATGCAGGCATTGCTATGGGCACAACAAGAGATCGTAGAAAGGACGTGTAGACAGATCACAAGATTGCCTGCCCCAGAAAGGCCTTTGCAGCAGGGTCTGTTTATGAGATACGTTGCCTACAACGACCAGAAGATCTCGCAGATAAAGGCAGAGATCGATCGGCTTAAGACAGAGCAAGCAAGGATTACGAAGGAACTGCTAGAGATCAGGCGGTCAAAGGAGGGGCTTGAAAGATTAAGGGAAAAGGCCTGGCAGCAGTTTGTCTCCGAACAGAGCAAGCTTGAGCAGAAACAGACCGATGAGATGGCTGCGATCGGATTCGTAAGAGAAGGCTTGGGCTTACCGATGGTCTCGGACCGAAAATAAGTAGTCCAGGAGAAGATATGGGTATAAGACAGATCATCATCATTGCGTCAGCGGCCGTAGTGAGTTTCGGGGGGGCCTTCGTTACGGCATGGTTCACCAGGCCGAGTGCCGCAAAAGGCACAGAGCCTAATGTATCGGCCAGTCAGTTGCACAAAATGCAGACCGAACTTGGCATGAATTTGCAGGCCCCGAGGCTTGATATTGACGAGCAAAGGCAGCGTGCCTTGGCAGAGGAACAGGTAAGAAGCCTTGTAAGGCAGTTACAGGAAAAGATAAGGGAGTATCAACAAAAGCTTCAGGAGGTCGAGCTGAGGCAACAGCAAAACGAACAGGTATCGCGGCAAGTGGAGGAACAGATAAAGAGGCTCGAAGACCTCAGGGTTGAGATGGCTACCGCTGTAGCCAATCTGAAGGCACAGCGGGACCAATTGGAAAAGACCAGACTGAGGATAGATCAGGCAGAGCAAGCCAACCTGAAGGTCCTTGCCGCCACATATGACAAGATGGATTCGGACAGTGCTGCAAGGCTGTTAGTGAGCATGTGCAAATCCAAGACACCGAGCGCATCCGATCGTGCGACGAATGTCGAGGATGCAGTCAAGATCGTCTACTATATGAATGAAAAGCGAAAGGCAGCAGTCCTTGGCTCCATGATGCAGGTTGACCCGGACCTGGCTGCATATCTATCCTTACGGTTGAAGCAGGTTATGGAGGAATAGATATGGATATAGCAACCATCCTTGGAACAATGTTGGGGCTTGGTATCGTCTTCTGGGCGATAATGATGGGGGGCAGCCTCTTGCTGTTTATCAATATTCCATCTGTACTGATCACCATAGGGGGGATGCTGTGTGCAACCATGATACACTTCTCACTACCGCAGTTCCTCGGGATGTTCTCCGTGATAAAAAAGACCATAGTGACAAGGTTGCCATCGAAGATAGATATCATCCAGAAGATGGTCAACTTTGCGACCATAAACCGAAGGGATGGTACTCTTGCACTGGAGCCAGAGATAAGCAAGCTAGACAACCCATTCTTTATCAAGGCCATGCAGCTCCTTGTGGATGGTAGGGACGCGGATAGCATTAGGGAGATCCTCGTGCCTGAGATCCAGTATCTTGGCGAAAGGCATGCGGTCGGCAAGAAGATACTGGACTTTATGGGGGCGATGGCACCTGCATTTGGCATGGTCGGTACTCTGATCGGCCTCATCCAGATGCTGGCAAACATGACCAGCCCAGAGACCATAGGTTCGGGCATGGCAGTGGCCTTGCTGACGACATTCTACGGATCTTTGGCATCCAATCTGATATGTCAGCCTATGGCAGGTAAATTGAGTCTCTACTCAAGGGAGGAGGCATTGGTCATGGAGATGATACTCGAAGGTATCTGCGCTATTGCCAATGGCGACAACCCTACACTCGTCAGGGAGAAGTTGCAGGCATTCCTTTCGCACGGGCATCGCGCGGAGATAAAGGCAACGGTTTGATCCAAGATGGGCCAGACGCTCAAAAGGGTCTCGCGCAAGATAGAGGACCAGGGCAGTAGCCAGAAGTGGCTGCTGAGCTACGGGGACAGCATGACCAATCTGATGACCTTCTTTGTCCTGCTGGTCTCCTTTTCCTCTTTCGATGACAAGCAGTTCAGAAAGGTGAGCAATTCCTTTACCAATGCGTTGCCCTCGCTGCGTGTCTCGAAGGTCAGGTCTCCAAAGGAGGCGGTGGTACCACCTAGGAATACGGCCGACGAGCTGAATAAGGGTAGCGAAAGGCTGTCTCTAGAGGGCAATGTAGCAGGCTATATCCAGGAGCAGATGGCCTTTAAGGATTTTGAGAACAAGAAGGTGTTCTTGGTGCGTTCGGAGAGGATATTCTGGGGTGATGGAACGATGTTGACCGAGACCGGTGGGGCCATGCTGAAGGACATATCGTTACTGTTAGCGGCGATCTCCAACAAGGTAGTTGTAAGCGAATATGCTACCGATCCTGGCACGGCCTCCAGGGCCAATGGACTTGCCCGTGCATGGGCAGTTGCCAACTACATAGCAGGTCAAAAGGATATCCCGCTGGACAGGCTTGCGGTCTCCGATACAGGCATGATCCGGCCGGATGACCTACCTCTCGAGCTGAAGGCCGGAAAAAGGGTCTTGGAGATCGTCGTGTTGGAAAGGTCACTAGCAAGATGATCGAGAAGAATGAGCAAGAGCAACCAGTAGATATACCAGCCTGGTTGACTACATACTGTGACATGATCACGTTGCTGATGACCTTTTTCGTGTTGCTGCAGAGCATGGCCAACGTCCAGGATGCAGGCCTCGTAGGGCGCGGCAGAGACTCGTTTGTCAAGCACATAAAGACATATGGACTCGGTGTCTTGATGGGCTGGCCGCCTTATGCTGGCCTCGGGCAGGACAAGCTGCGGCATATGACGGTGGCCGATGAACCGAATGCCGCCAGGACGATCGACTCGGACAGGGAGCTGAGGCGAAGGGCATTTGCCAGGATCCAGCAGGCAATGACCACACTGCCTACGCAGTTCGAGGTCAAGCGCACGGAATTCATGACGGTAAATGTCCGCTTCAAGGCTGGGCAGAGCCAGATCGATGAGACGTCACGGCGGGCATTGCTAGAGTTCGCATCGGATCTGGCCCTCATGGTGCGGCCTGGCGACAGGGTGTACGTCCTGGGTATTGGGGATGAGCAGTTGCCTGAGAGGGCTTGCTGGATCCTTTCTGCACAAAGGGCAAATGCAGTTGCAGGGGTATTGAGGCAGTGGTGGCAGGGTGTCAGGTCTGGCCTTGTGCCGGAGATATATGCCTGGGGGATTGGATCTGGGGCTGGCTGGGCAAGCAATGACAGGCAGGGGGGCCTGCAGGTGATGGTGGGGGTGATAAAGGGCGGGTAGGCTGTCTATTTTTTCTACAGCCTTGCGCGCCCATCCCGGACCATAGGGCTTATCCGGTCATTTCCGGCATTGGTACGCGTATTGCTGTAAGAGCAGGTATGAAGTGGCCTATCCTCATCATGGTCCTTATGGTAACCCTTTGTCTGTGGAGCACGGCAGTGGCTGGCCAGGACGCCAATCAGTACAAGACCCCATGGCCTTCAGTGGAACCGGCAGGTTCGGGAGGGCCGGGTATAGACCTGCTGTTGAGGACCGTTGTTTCATTGCTGCTGGTGCTCGGCCTGATTATCGGGTTGGCAGTTCTGACCAAGCGGATTGGACCTAGGCTCAGCAAGGTCCGTGGCAGACAGATAACCCTTGTGGAGACGATGCCCCTTGGCTCGAGGCGTGCACTGCATGTGGTAGAATTCGCCGGCAGACACTACCTGATCGCCAGCACGACATCCCAGATCACGCTGTTGGCCAGCAGGCCATGTGATTCACCTGATCGTGGTAGGTCTTGATAGGCCATCTTATGACAAGGCGATCCTGGTTCATTGTGCTTTTCATACCATTGATGGCATCTGGGCAGACCTCCACAAGCCCCACCACAGGACCGCAGGTTGCCCCTATCGATGCGATACCTAGCATTTCGGACGTAGTCAGTATCATGAACAAGGCAACGGCCGACGGTACGATGAATCGGGAGTGGTCCACACCTATCAGGCTGGCCATACTCTTTACTGCCTTGGCCTTGTTGCCCAGTCTATTGGCCATGATGACGTCCTTCACTAGGATCGTGATCGTCCTGGCATTTGTTAGGAGGGCGCTGGGGACCCAGACCATACCGCCGACGATTGCGATCATGGGTCTGGCCATCTTCCTGACGCTTTATACGATGCTGCCCACGCTCGAACGAATAAACAACCAGGCCATCCAGCCATATCTTGCCGATCAGATAGATCTTACCACTGCAATAAACGCTTGTTCCGATGGGCTCAAGGCCTTCATGTTGCGACAGACCAGGCAGTCAGACCTGGCATTGTTTGTCCAGATGGCAAGGATAAGACCCCCGCAGGACCCATCGAGGTTGGGCCTCCACATAGTGGTGCCTGCATTCGTCACCAGTGAATTCAGGACAGGTTTCGAGATAGGGTGCCTTCTATTCATACCATTCGTGATCATCGACATCGTAGTAGCTAGTGTCTTGCTGTCAGCTGGGATGATGATGCTACCGCCAGCAATGATATCCCTGCCGTTCAAGTTGATACTCTTCATACTGGTAGATGGTTGGGGCATGCTGGCAAAGAGCCTCAGCCTGGGCTTCAGGTGATAGGTGCTGATATGGACCCAAGCTTCGTTATATTCATTGGCAGGCATGCATTGGAGACGGCACTGCTGGTAAGCGCGCCCATGTTGATCACATGCCTGGTCGTAGGTGTGGTCATAACGGTCATCCAGGCCGTCACGGCCATAAGGGATATGACATTGGCGATAGTGCCCAAGTTGTTGGCCATGGGCATCGTCGCCCTCGTCTTTGGCAATTGGATGCTCGAGGTACTGATACGTTTCTGCCTGGAGATATTCGCCCACATCCAGGCTATCGGCCATTAGGGGTCGCGATGGAGAGGCTGATCGGCTTTTCCATAGTCCTTTGCAGGGTTTGTGCGTTCTTCTTGGCAGCACCGATATTTGGATTTGCTGCGATCCCTGTGATGGTCAGGGCCTGCTGTGCGGTCGTATTGTCGGTATTCTTTGCATCGTGCATTCAGGTCCCGGCAGGTATCGGCTCAGTTGGGGCGCTTCAGTTGATACTGATCCTGGTAGCAGAGGCCACATACGGTCTGCTATTAGGATTGGTCGTCCAGATGGTCTTAGCTGCGATCCGCTGTGGGGGCGAGATCATAGAGCAGCAGATGGGCCTTACAACCGCAGAGATGGTGGACCCTCTTACGGGTCAGGAGGAACAGCCTGTAGCGGTGCTGTTGGAGATGATCTTCCTATTGTTGCTGCTGGCCAGCGATGGACACCATCTCTTGCTGGGTGCACTGTTGCGAAGCCTCGATGGTTTTCCCATCGGCCACGTGCCGACAATCCAGATGATGACTTATGCCATAGTCAAGGCAGGCTCAGCACTACTGTTGATCGGGTTGCGTCTAGCGGCCCCGATACTGGTGGCCTTCCTGCTGCTATATGTCGTCTTGGCCGTGTTCGCGAGGGTAGTACCAGAGATGGACATACTGCTGTTGACGTTCCCTGCAAGGATAGGCCTTGGCCTGATCATGACCTGGGTCCTCATCCCAGTAATGCAAGAATTGGTAGGTCAGGTCGGTAGATGGATGACGGAGCTGCTGCCGTTGTAATAGAAACCTGACCACATAAGTCGCCCACATGCCAGAAGAGGCAGCAGAAAAGAGATTCCAGCCGTCCCCTCGGAAGCTCCAGAGGGCAAGGGAGAAGGGCCATGTGCCGAGGAGTCAAGAGCTGACTTATCTGGCCACACTTGCGGTCTTGATACTAGCCCTTGCGATCCTTGGAAGACATCTACTTAATTGGTGCATCCGTTCCATCGGCCATGGCATGACTGCAGACCCGAGTCTCGTGGAGGGCACTGGTTCTTTGGTGGGCTTTCTGAAAGACCAGGCTATCCTCTGCCTCTATGCAACGGGGCCTCTACTCTTGGCCCTGTTGATAGCCGCAATCGTAGGCAGTGTAGCGCTTGGCGGATATACTTTCTCCGGTGATGCCCTTCAGTTCAGATGGGAACAGATAAACCCTGCAGAGAATATCAAGAACCTAGTCAATAGCAGGGCCCTGGTAGGGCTGATCATAGCTGTCGCAAAGCTATTGCTGATATCAGTTGTTGCATGGCTGTACGTCCGAAGCCAGATCGGTCGGCTAATTGCATTGCGATGGGCATGGTCTGGTCAGATCCTTTCAGAGGCCTGCAGGATGATCCTAGGCCTTTGCATACGGGTTGGCCTCGTCCTAGTTGTGATAACGCTGGCAGATATGCTCTACCAGTATTGGCGATACAGGCAAGATCTGATGATGACCACCGAGGAACTCAAACAGGAGCAGCGGGATACCGAGGGGGCGCCGGAGGTAAAGGCCAGGCTGAGGCGGATGAGGGTAGCGATGCTCATGCAGAAGATAAGGCAGGAGGTCCCAAAGGCGGATGTGGTCGTGGTCAACCCTACACACGTCGCGGTCGCCCTTCGATACGACAACCAGACCATGGATGCCCCTAAAGTTGTGGCAAAGGGGGCTGACCTGATGGCAGATCGTATCCGCCAGATCGCAACGGCCTACGGGGTGCCGATTGTCCACAGACCGGAACTAGCCAGGACGATATACGCCACCGTGGCGGTAGGTCAGTCGATACCCCACGAGCTCTATGTCGCAGTGGCAGAGGTCCTGGCCATGATCTACAGGCTCAGGCATGCCAGGCGAAGGAGGAGATAGCCTACTGCACAGCCTGGCTGGGTGGGGCGGACCTTACCCTAGTCCTGCCGAGGGAGTCCTCGAATCTGAGTGTATACTCGTGCGAAAAGGCCTTGGCCTCCTTAGTAGTGATATGATGATCCCTGTTCAGGTCTGCATCGCGATAAAGTGGTAGCAGCTCCTCGTCAGGTAGGGGTTCTTGGGACCTCTTTGCGGCCATGAGTATCTTCTCGACCCTGCCCATGTGCTCCTGTGCGCCAGGATCCAGGGTGTATATGATCGTTCGGTCAAAGAAGGACCTCTGCATCTCTGCCTTCTGGCCACCAAGCCTCTCACCGCCACAGCTGGATACCACCAGTAGGATTGCTGTTAAAAGGTATGTCTTAGGCCTCATTCTAACCCCTTTCCTAACAGTCTCTGCTGATTATTTATCAGTATAAACCCACCAGTACGCCCGCGTCAAGGGCTCGAATGTGTTTGACAGTGAGCCTAGGCGAGGCTATTGATAATGACAATGCGCAAGGACTTGGAAAGGAGCATGTCATGGGAAGAATGCTTGTCGTACTTTCTACAATGGCCTTGTTGGCAGGTCATCCTGTAGCTGCGCAGGTGGCAGTAGCGCCAAGGATAAGCACCCTCGGACTCGGGGCGGATGTGGTGGTAGGCCTTGCAGAGGGTCTCAACGCCAGGATAGGCGCCAACTGGGCCGATCTGGATCTAGATCATACATTCAGTGACATATCCTACAATGCCAACCTGGACTTCCATTCCTACACAGCCATGTTGGATTGGCATGTATTTGGCGGTTCATTCCGGCTCACTGGGGGCATCGTCTGGAACGAAAACGAGGCCAAGCTGGATGCAACGCCCCAAGGTACGATCGACATAGGTGGTACGGAGTATCCTGCTGCCGACGTGGTCAGGCTTACAGCAAAGGCGGCGTACGATCAAGAGCTTGCCCCATATGCTGGCATAGGCTGGGGCAACGCCATCGGCGAGAAGGGCAGGTTGGGGCTGCTTTTCGATCTGGGTGTAGCCTTCACCGGAGCCCCAAAGGCCAGCCTATCTGCCAGTGGGCCCATCAGTTCGGATCCAACATTCCAGCAATCATTGCAACAGGAGCAGGATCAGCTCAATGATGATCTGGATAGTTTCAAGTTCTATCCTATCATCGCTTTGAGTCTGTTTTGGCGTTTCTGATCGAATTGCGCGATAAGGAGGCCTTGCTATGTCCGGTTTGAGATTGGCGATGTTTCTTATAGCGGTCTGCCTGATCCTTGCTTGCCTGGGTTGCAGCGAGGGCGATAGTAAGAGGATGACAATCCAGGCCATACCATTGGGGGCCAGCGATGGATACGTATTGATCCAACACCCCAATGGCAAGCTCTATACCATAAGACTGGAGGATGGTGAGGCCTTGCCAGTATGGAATATGCCTGATATTGGCAAGAGGTAATGGTTGCTAGCCTTGGTCTTGATAAGGGTCTAACATGTACAAGATCTTCATGGCTATAGCGGTGCCAGCCCTGATAGTGGCCTGGATTGCATATTTCCTTTGGCAGAGGCACCTGGACAAGATCGAGGCCCAGCGGCCTAGACTTGCCTCCCCAAAGTTGCAGCAGACCAGGAGCGAGGTTGCTCAGTGGGCGGAAAAGATGGCTGCATTCAGGCCCCCCAAGAGGCCTGCCAGCCCAGAGGAGCAATCATCGGACCAGTCAAATAATCGAACTGCCAGTTGACAAGATCTATGCTCGGGCCTACACTACCCTTGGGTCGGTGCCCGAGCGGACAAAGGGGGCGGGCTGTAAACCCGCTGGCTTGCGCCTTCGGTGGTTCGAATCCACCCCGGCCCATGCCCTTCTATCTTGACATTTGCCACCAAAGGGTTTATCCTAAATATACCTAGCTGAGGATCTGAAGGACCCTAAGGGTGAAGATGTCTTCAAGGCCTATCTCCATGTCTGTTTTGGGGGCGGTGCTGTCTTTGTCTTGTGGCCTTTGTTTCAGCCAGCCCGATCCCAGGGCCATAGACCAGATCAGATATAAGCCCATCCTGGATCAGCAGGATCTGCAGACGATCGATGGATTTGTTGCCTCAGTGGTCAGGCAGATCGTGCGGGCCCAGGACTTTTCACAGATCTCAAGAACTAGGGCATTGTTGATCTCAAAGAAGGGGACGCAGGCCCAATACGCCCAACAGTTTACGCAATCTTGCTATAAGCATATAGCCGCAGGTCTCCAGCAGGCCACTGACCTACCTGAACCACGTAGGTTCTTGGTTAGACTGAACCTGCTGATAATGGCTGATGGGTTGCAGGAGGCAGGCCTTGCAGAATTGGCGATCCCATACATCCAGGATAGCGATCCGATCTTACAGTACTGGGCGGTCAGGGTGGCTACCAACAAGGCGGTTGTGGACAGGTTCAGGCAAGGTGGCTGGACGGTGGCCGGTCAGATCATCTCGCAGCTATCCAGGCTTACAGGATCGTCAGATATCGAGAAGACCCTGGACCTGACTTGGATTGCATTGGCCGATTTTGCCTCCAAGATAGGACCCCAGCAGGGCGACAGCCTCCTGAATGGGCTGGCTGATATGCGTCTTAGGATGTACAGGGATGGCAAGGGGGCGGTTCTTGCCCAGGTTGATACGGTCGTACTAAAGCAATTGGCCACGTTCATCCAGGCACAGCGGGCCAATGATCCTGCGATGACAAGGCGATTTGCACAGCTCTATTCCTATGCGATCCAGTACCTGGCTAAGGCTTGGGACAAGCTCGATGAGAAGGCCAGATATGACCTGATCAGCCTCGTTGTAGAGGTGGAGGAGAGATGTATAGCCCCGGCCATACAAGGCTATCAGGCATCTATGCGCAAGGCCATAGAATCAGGGGATCTTGTCAGTCTTATGTCTGCACACGATGCCCTCTTAGGTAGCCTATCTGGTCCTGGAAGATTGGCCTCGGTATGGCCCTTTGATTATGGCCCTGGCCAGTCAGGCGGCCCGAGGCATTGGCCATTGGTGTTGCCTGGGCCCTAAGTCAGTGAAATGGCCTCCGGCAGCTCGTATGGTGCAGGTGCCTTCTTCAGCTCTCGCAAGGTCTTTAATAACAAATACTTACGTACATGCCCGCTGATCGCTTGGGCCAATGACTGGACCTGCTCCATGCGATTGGCATGGATCATGGCATAAAGGTTATAGGGCCAAACATCTAGGTCTTTTCGCAGGACCAGGTGGCTGACCGAACCGCTGGACACAAGGGGTTCGATGGCCTGATCTAGCAGACCCACATCTACCTGTGCCACCAGCAGCACGTTGGCCGTCAGGCCTATGGCATAGTGGTTCAGGATGGCAGCGATCCTGCGTATGACCCCTGTCTCCAATAGCTCAGCGACCGCAGAGATGACCTCTTGTTCACCTCCGATTCCTCGCGCCAATATGGCAAATGGCCTTGGGTGGATAGGCACCTGCGGCAACATCCTTTGGAGTAGCTGCCTTTGTAGGTCCGTAGGTTTATGGTTAGTGTGGGTCTGAAAAGGTGCGGCTAGGTGCCCGGCCTGGCCTGAGAGGGGAAAGTAGGCCTGCAGCTTGATGGCCTTTATCGCCGGCAGGCTGTGTAGCACGATCCCAAGATGGGCCGAAAGCTGCCCGATCATCCGCTTGGCCTGTTGGCATGTATTGGCTTGGAGCGTAAACCAGAGGTTGTAGTGGTGGTCGCGTATGTAGTTGTGCGAGACATGTGGCAGCCCGTTGATCAGGTTGACGGCCCTATCCAGGACCCCATCAGGTACGTGGGCCATCACCAAGGTACTGAACCGACCCAAGGCATGCCCGTTGAGGATAGGTCCGAACCTGCGTATGATGCCCCTATCCTGCAGGTCTTTGGCGGTGGTGATTACCTGGTCTTCGGTACAGCCGACCTTCATACCGATCTGTTGAAACGGCCGTTGGCATATGGATATGCCCGATTGGAGGGCATCGCAGATAATGGCCTCTAGCCCTGTCATGATATGGCTGGATATGGTCCTTTGCATACAGGGTCGCTGGCCAGATAGTCTCCAGATATACAATATGCGCGGGCCCTGCAGCCGCCGCAGTCATCAAGGAAGGCACAGGACCTGCACTGGCCGGTAATAGCAGCCCGATTCCGCAAGGCGGAGAGCAGCCAGGAGCGTTCCCATATGGCCGCAAAGTCATAGCCGTTCTCGACCAGATTACCTGCAACCAGGTCCAGGAATCCACATGCCTGGACATCCCCCTTATGACTTATGAAGCCGAACCCTATCCCACCCATACAGCCATGTGTGCGGAACTTGGCAGAACCCTTGGTACGTTGGGCGGTCACACGGACGAACTGTGGGCCGCACGTGACCCGCACCTGTATGCCAAGCATGGCAGGTATCTGTGCCAAGAGCTGCAGCGTCTGCTCGTAGGTCGGGCCGTCAAGGACCTTGTCCAACATCTTGCGTGCCCTGCCTGTCGGTACCAGTATGAACGGGTTGAAGCACGTTGCGCCCATGTCCTTGGCTAGCCTTGCTATGTCCACTATGCATCCCACGTTGAGTTTGGTGATGGTGGTGTTTATCTGGAATGGCAGCCCTGCTCGCCTGGCCGCACCTGCTGCCTCGATGATCGTCTCGAATGCCCCATCCTTGCCGCGGACCATGTCGTGTACCTTTGGATCAGGGCCATCCAGTGAAAAGGCAATCGCCTCTATGCCGGCCTGCCTGAGCTGCCTTGCGAGCCTATCATCCAAGTTGTAGCCACATGTGGCCATGACCATCCTCAGGCCCTTGCCTCGTCCTGCCTCGACCAGCTCGATCAGATCGGATCTCTCTGTAGGCTCGCCCCCTGTCAGGATCAGGGTGCATCTGCAGTAGTCTGCTATCGAGGATATCACCTGCAGGCACTGCGCAGTGTCTAGCCCCCCATCGGCTCCAGGGCCTGCTGCTGCCCTACAGTGCGGGCAGGCAAATCTACACCTAGTGGTGACCTCAAATGCGATCAATGCGGGCTTAGGGGGCTGCTGAGTATCCATATGGCCAAGACTGTAGCCGCGCAGGACCGCTGCGTCAATACAGGCATCAAACGGTCATCTGCTCTGTGCGTGCGATGATCTCGTCCTGCAGAGGCCTGCCTAGGTCAACAAAGTAGTCGCTATAACCTGCCACCCTGACGATGAGGTCCTGATACTGTTGCGGGTTCTGTTGGGCCTTCAATAGCGTCTCCTTTGTAACCACATTGAACTGGATGTGGTGACCATCCATCCTGAAGTAAGATCTGATCAGCTGTACCAGTTTGTCCAGATCGTCCTCGCTGGCTAGTACCTGGGGGTTGAATTTCAGGTTCAGCAGTGTCCCACCTGTCCTGGCATGGTCCATCTTTGCAGCGGAACGTAGCACTGCTGTCGGACCTTTGCGGTCGGCCCCTTGGACGGGTGAGATGCCCTCTGAAAGCGGCACTCCTGCCCTGCGTCCATCAGGCGTTGCACCTGTGACCGACCCGAAATAGACATGTACGGTGGTAGGCAATAGGTTGATGTGATACCTACCGCCCTTGGTGTTTGGTCTACCGTCTATGGCCCTGAAATAGGTCTCGAAGACCAGGCTCATGATACCATCGGCCTGATCATCGTCATTGCCATACTTTGGGCTGTTATGCAGCAGGCGGCGCTGTATATGCTGGTAGCCCTCAAAGTCACACCTTATGGCCTCCAACAATTCATCCATGCCGATATCCTTCTGCCTGTACACATGACAGTCTATTGCTGCTAGGCTGTCAGTGATCGTGCCAATGCCGACGCCTTGTATGTAGCTGGTATTGTATCTTGCCCCACCATCGTGGTAGTCCTTGCCCTTTGCGATGCAATCATCGATGAGGATGGAAAGGAATGGGGCTGGCATGTATGCGGCATAGAGCCTTTCGATGACGTTATTGCCCCTGATCTTGATATCTGTGAAGTATTCGACCTGTCTGGCAAATGCATCGATCAATTGCTCGAACGAGCCAAACTGCCTCGGGTCACCGGTGGCAAGACCGAGCTGTCTGCCAGTACGCGGGTCGATGCCGTTGTTCAGCGTTATTTCCAAGACCTTTGGCAGATTGAAATAGCCTGTTAGGATGTAACTTTCCTTGCCGAATGCCCCGACCTCCACACAACCACTGGAACCGCCATTGCGGGCATCTGTGATGGACTTGCCCATGCGGACCAGTTCTTGAACTATCAGGTCCGCATTGAAGACGGAAGGTTGGCCGAAGCCCGTCCTTATTATCCTCGCAGCCCGTTTGATGAAGGCGTCTGGATTCTTCTTGCTTACCTGGATAGAGGTGCTTGGTTGGACCAGACGCATCTGCTCTATCACATCAAGCATCAGATAGGTAAGTTCATTGACCCCATCCGACCCGTCGGGTTTGACGCCACCGAGGTTTATCTGGCAGAAGTCGGTATAGGTGCCGCTTTCTGCAGCGGTAACGCCAACCTTTGGTGGGGCTGGTTGATTGTTGAACTTTATCCAGAGGCACTCCAGCAACTCCTTGGCCTGTTCTTCGGTCAGCGTGCCCTCCTCAAGGCCCTTCTTGTAGAATGGGTATAGGTGTTGGTCGAATCTGCCTGGACAGAATGAGTCCCATGGGTTGAGCTCTGTAGTCACACCAAGGTGCACGAACCAATAATACTGCAATGCCTCCCAGAAGTCCCTGGGCCTATGCGCAGGTACGTGCCTGCAAACCTGGGCGATCCTTTCTAGCTCAGCACGCCTGTTAGGATCCTTCTCCTGACTGGCCAGCTCCTCTGCCTTCTGTGCATGCCTTTGTGCAAGGATGATGATGGCATCCGCGCAGATCATCATGGCCTTGAGTTCTTCTTGCTTGGCATAGGCCGCTGGATCATTGAGAAAATCGAGGTTGTCCAGGCTCCTTTGGATGTCCTTCTTGAAATCTATCATCCCCTTGTGATAGATCTTATCGTCGAGCACCGTGTGGCCTGGCGACCGTTGCTCCATGAACTCGGTGAAGACCCCAGCCTCGTATGCTGCCTTCCACTGATCCGTCATCTGGTCGAATATCCGCTCCCTCATGGTCCTGCCACGCCAGAACGGTATGATCGTCTGTTCATAGACGTGCCTGACCTGAGGGCTGACAAGGAACGGGATCTTTGGCCGGCTGTTGAGCGTCTCAAGGTCCTCCAGGCTGTGGCAACACAGCTCAGGATATGTCGGGGTCGCCTTTGGAGCAGGCCCTTTTTCGCCTACGATCAGTTCCCCTTCGCCGATATAGATGGTCTTATTCTCCATCAGGTACTTGAACGCCAGGGCCCTTGTCACAGGCACTGAGTGCCTTTCAGGTATGCCACTGGCATAGAACCTGGTGATCAGCTCTGCCCTTTCAGATGATATATAGGGCTTGGTCGTTATGCTCTGGGTCCTCAATCTTGCTACACGTTCGTTCATCTTATCCACCTATCTTCACCTCAAGACCGCGGTCCTCGAGGACCTGCTTGATCTTATTGACGATACCTTGATTGGACTGTGATTTAGGCCTCATGAGCTTGATGTCACCTGTAAGCCTTACGGCCTTTGAGAGCCCGCCTGAGTGGTATGGCAGCAGATCCAGCCTGCGAACAGACCCAAGGGACTCGACAAAGTCAGCAATGGCACGCATGCTATAGAGATCGTCGTTTACCCCTGGCACGAGCGGGACCCTTACTATGATCTGTTTGCCCATGCCTGCCAAGCGAGTTATGTTCTCTAGGATCATCTTATTATCCACGCCCGTTAACTGCTTGTGTTCGCGGCTGTCTATGTGTTTTATGTCGCACAGGAATAGATCAGTCCTTTCCGCCACGGCCTTGAGGGTCTCCCAGGGGCTGTAGCAGGTGGTGTCCACTGCCGTATGTATCCAGATAGACCTGCAGGCCTCTAGCAGGTCTAGCAGGAAGTCTGGCTGCATCAATGGCTCGCCACCAGAGAATGTAACCCCACCTCCAGACTGATCGTAGAAGATCCTATCCCTGACTACCTCGTCCATGACCTCGGCAACGGTTGTGGTCCTGCCTACGACCTCCCTGGCCCTGTTAGGGCACGCCTCGACGCACCTTCCACACACCGTACACTTGTCAGGGTCGGTGACGGGCATGCCATCGACCCATGATATCGCGTCGAAGATACAGGCCTGTTCGCAGGCACGGCAGCCAGTACACCTGGTCCTGCGGAAGGCCAGCTCCGGGGCAGGTCTCCAGCTTTCAGGGTTGTGGCACCACCTGCACCGCAACGGGCAGCCCTTCAGGAAGACCGTGGTCCTGATGCCCGGTCCGTCGTGGATCGAGTACCTTCTGATATCAAAGACCAGACCAGTTGTCTTGGATTGGATCAACATGCCTTCTTTGTTTGGGCTAGTCTGCTGTGGGCAGTCAGAGAAGTCCTCCTATGCCTACATCTAGCCTATCAACTTGTTTGGCTGTGTGCAAGGGCCTGGTACTTGCCCCCGAGTGCTCCCTGTGGCATGATACCATGCCCATGTCGAGGCTTGATGATGCTGTGCGTAGGCTTGAAGAAGGTTTTGGGCCATGGACCTTGCGACACCGCTGGTACCTGCTGGTCCTGGCTGGGGTTTTTCTTGCATTCTGCACGATAGGCCTGCGCAGGCTCCATGTGGACAACGATATCCGCGTGTTCTTTGGCGAGCACAACCCCCATTATCAGGCCCTAAGGCACCTTGAGCAGACCTTCAGCAATGAACAGCATGTGGTCTTTATCATCCACCCAAAGGATGGGAGGGTCTTCACACCCAGCGCCCTTTCGGTGGTGGCTGAGCTCACCGATGCCTGCTGGCAGGTGCCCTACTGCAGGAAGGTGCACTCCCTTACCAATCATCCACGCCTGATCGCAAGGGCCGACGAGCTGGCCGTAAGGCCGCTGGTGGATGAGCCGGCTGCACTTACCCAGGCGGATTGCGACCGGATAGCCGATTACGCACTGGCTGAAAAGGGGCTTGTGGGCCTGATCGTGTCTGGCTCGGGCCACTGTACGGCCATCTTCGTAAGTTGCCAGCTTCCAGGGCAGGCTGGCAGGGAGGGCTCGCAGGTAGCCAGATTCTGCTACAAGCTGCTCAGGGCCGCACAAGATGCCCATCCGGATATCGAGTTCTATCTGACCGGTGGCCTGATCGTGGATGAGGCATTTGGCGATGCTGCCAGAAGGGATCTGTATACGCTGGCCCCCGTGGTATTCTTGGTACTTACAGGGCTTGTAGGAATAGCCCTCAGGTCGATCTGGGCGACGGGCATTACCATGGCGGTGATCGTTGCATCTATGGTCACGGGGCTTGGTATTGCAGGGTGGCTTGGCATACCGATAAATGCAGCCAGCGCCGGTGCCCCAGTGCTGATCTTGACCTTGTCGGTTGCAGATACAGTCCACCTGTTGGCCACCATGATCACAGGCATGCGCGCGGGCCAGCCCAAACCTGCTGCCATCATAGAGACCATTAGGTCCAATCTCAGATCGGTCTTCTTGACCAATATCACTACGATATTCGGTTTTTCTGGCGTGAATCTCTCTGAGTCTCCGCCATTTAGGGACCTAGCCAACGTCGTGAATATCGGCGTTGGCGCTGCATTCATCTATGCGGTCTTGCTCCTGCCAGCCCTTGCTGCGATACTACCTATACATATAGCCACTGGGCCTGAACCAGTGCCGCTGCGCCTGACTAGGTATCTGACTGGTCTTTCGATCCGCTATTACAAGCCAGTCCTCATTGGCGTCGCCATACTTGTTGCTGCAAGCGGCATCGGCCTGAGGATGATAGAGTTTGACGATAACTACCTCACCTACCTTGACAGGTCTTACGAATTCCGCCGTGCAAGTGACTTTATGGTCGAGAACCTGACTGGATGGGACATCATAGAGTATGCGATACCGGCCCAGGCATCCAATGGGATAACAGATCCTTGCTATCTTGAAATCGTGGACAGGTTCACCCAGTGGTACCGTAGGCAGCCACAGGTCAGGTATGTCAGCAGCTTTGCCGATGCGATACGGCATATCAACCAGGTCATGCACGGAGATGATCCGAACTATTACCGGATCCCCGATCAGCAGGACCTGATTGCCCAGTACCTGTTGCTCTATGAGCTGTCGCTACCTGTAGGGCATGACCTGAATGACCAGATCGATGTGGATAGGTCCATGACACGCATGACCGTACTATTGGAGAGCGTCCCATCCAGCCAGATCAGACGAATGGAACAGATGGGCAGTCGCTGGCTCGCCGAGAATGCACCTGCGTGGATGCAGACCCAGGCCACAGGTCTGTCGCTGGTCTGGGCCCACATAACGGAGCGAAACGTCAGGAGTATGTTCTGGGGGTCACTGTTGTCATTGGCCCTTGTCTCGGGGTGCCTTCTTGTCGGACTTCGAAGCCTCAAACTGGCGTTCGTCAGCCTCCTGCCGAATGTGGTCCCGCCCATGATGGCGTTCGGTCTATGGGGGGCATTATTCAGACAGGTAGGATTGGGGCTGTCGGTGGTGGTGGCAATGACTATAGGGATCGTGGTGGATGACACCATCCACTTCTTGGCAAAGTACCAGCATGGCAGGCAGGATGGTCTGGATGTGAGGACCGCTATCAGAGGGGCCTTTCATGGTGTCGGTATGGCCATGTGGGTCATGACTATCGCCTTGGTGGCAGGCTTCCTGGTACTAACGCTGTCTCACTACAGGATCAGCGTGGAGATGGGGCTTATCTGCGCGATGACATTTGGCATTGCCTGTTGGATGGACTACCTGATACTGCCAGGTGCCTTGATCCTGATTGACCGCAAGGATACAGGCCCGATAGAATCTGGCCCTGCTGATAAAGGAAAGGAAGTATGATGAGTCTTGCCATACTTACATTATCTATCTTGCCACTCTTGAACACCGATGCGACGTATCGGGATCCAAACCAGTTCGGCCTTGCCATAGCCACCGAGGTGGACAGAAGGAGCCACGGTTTTGGTGACCTGACAGCGGACTTGACCATGATCCTGAGGAATAGCAGGGGCCAGGAGAGCCGCAGGCGTATGCGTATACAGACACTTGAGGTCCCAGATGATGGCGACAGGTCGCTTTGCGTATTCATCGAGCCGGCAGACATAAAGGACACCGCGCTACTGACGCATACACACCGCAAGACAGAGGATGACCAGTGGCTGTATCTACCCGCGCTCAAGAGGATCAAGAGGATATCTGCTGCCAACAAGTCCTCCTCTTTCGTCGGAAGCGAATTCTCATACGAAGACATAGCAGGTCAGCAGCTAGAGAAATACACATATAGGTTCCTTGGTCAGGAGGTGCTAGATGGTAATGACTGTTACGTCATAGAGCGGGTCCCTCTGGACAAGCGGAACTCAGGTTACAGCAGACAGAAGGCCTGGATAGATCGATCCGAATACAGGATTTGGAAGGTCGAGTATTTCGACCGCAGGGGTGCCTTGCTCAAGACGCTGTGCATGCGAGGCTACCGCCTTTACAACCAAAGGTTCTGGAGGCCCCAGATCATGGAGATGGTCAACCACCAGACAGGCAAATCCACGGTCCTCATCTGGTCGGAGTACAGATTCGGGCTTGGGCTCAAGGAGGATGACCTTTCCACGAATGCATTGTTGAGGATCAAATGACCCGCCATCTTTCTTCCAAGGCCCTAATCCCGAAATCGCAACTGGCCAGAAGGGGCGGTCTTTTTGTCATCGTGCTGTCTCTAGCCATTGCAGGCCGGCTAACGGGATGGGAGCTAAGCGGATACATCGCCGGCGAAGGCAGGCTGTTCATGCAGGATCCACTTTATGATGGTCAGGACCGTCACAACGCCTCCATGGCGGTGCAGCCTCAGATCTACCATCGATTCAGTGACAGCTCTAGCCTGACCTTCACGGGCTTCGCCAGGGCAGACAGTGCCGACCCACACAGGACACATCTGGATCTCAGGGAGCTGAATTATCTGTACAGGCAGGATGAGTTCGAGATGCGTTTGGGTATCTGCAAGGTCTTCTGGGGCGTGACGGAGTTCGTACACCTTGTGGACATTGTCAATCAGACAGACCTTGTCGAGGACATAGATGGCGAGGAGAAGTTGGGCCAGCCCATGATCCAATTCACACTGCCAGCGAGATGGGGCAGGGTCGATCTGATCTGGATGCCGTATTTCAGGCAGAGGACCTTCCCAGGCAGGTCAGGCAGGCTCAGGCCCGCCCTTTATGTAGACCCGGATGTGGTGATATACGAGAGCCCCGAGGGACGCAATAGGTGGGATTTTGTGGCCAGGTACAGTCGTAGTCTTGGATCCTGCGACATCGGCCTGTATGTATTCAATGGGACCGACAGGCAGCCTCTGTTATTCCCTACCACCAACAGGAATGGACAGGCGGTACTTGGTAGCTTCTACCAGGAGATAACACAGTTGGGCCTGGATGCACAATATTCCAGTGGTAACTGGCTTTGGAAGATAGAGGCCATCTACAAGGATGGGTACTTCGAAGGGCATTCGGCTGCTACAGGTGGGCTGGAGTACACATGTGTCAACCTTGCAGGCACCAGGGCAGACCTGGGTCTGATCGTAGAGTATGCCTATGACGAGCTTGGGGACAGGACCCAAACCCCATATAACCACGATCTGATGTTCGGTCTGAGGTTCAGTCCCAACGATGCTGCCAGCACATACCTCCTGGCCGGCTTGATACAGGATGTCAAGGATACCAGCAGGATCCTGATCGTTGAGGCAAGCAGGAGGCTTGGCAGCCATTGGCGGATGTCCTTGGAGCTATGGGCATTCTTGGATACCGACCCAGGCGATAGTCTCTATGGCCTGCGGAACGACGATTTTGCCAGGCTTGAGATTGCCTACTGTTTCTAGTGACCAGTTGCGATGAGACTGCCGATCGTTGCCATAGTAGGTCGACCGAATGTGGGTAAGAGCAGCCTTTTCAATGCCCTTGCCGGTAAAAGGATCAGCATAGTAGACCCCACCGCCGGTGTGACCAGGGACAGGCTCAGCACGGTTATCCAGTTGGAAGGTGGCTACATCGAGCTGGTAGATACCGGTGGGTATGGGCTTGATCAAGACGAACCATTGGCCCAACAGATAACCGCCCAGATCAGGCAGGCCATAGAATGTGCGGATCTGATCCTGTTTGTTGTAGACATCCGCCAAGGGCTGATGGGATTGGATAGGCAGATAGCAGAGTTGCTCCGCAGGCATTCAGCCAAGGTCCTTGGTGTTGCCAACAAGGCAGATACCCCGTCCCTCTTTCCCATGGCAGCAGAGTTTGCCGGCCTTGGGCTAGGGGAATTTATATGTGTATCCGCAAAGAACAACCTCAACAAGGCAGAGCTCAGGCAGGCCATTGCAGCTCGTCTGGCACATATGAAGGTCACGGAGGTGCCACCCCAGCCCTTGATGAAGGTGGCGGTAGTGGGAAAGAGGAATGCAGGCAAGAGCTCCCTGGTCAATTCCATAGTCGGGTTTGAGAGGGTCATTGTGAGCGAGATCCCAGGGACCACGAGGGACGCTGTTGATGTACAGGTGGAGTGGGAAGGCAAGACCTTCCTCTTGATCGATACTGCCGGGGTTCGCAAGACCACCAAGATGGATGACCCTGTTGAGTACTACGGATATGTGCGTGCCACCGCTGCCATAAGGAGGGCGGATGTGGTATTGCTCATGATCGACGCAACCGTGCCTTTATCGATCGTGGACAAACAATTGGCTGGCTTGGTCGCTCAAGAGTATCGTACCTGCATACTGGTGGTCAACAAATGGGACCTGGCAAGGGAAAGGGCGGATCACGAGGCATACGAGCAGTATCTGGCCAGCGAGCTGCCTTTTCTGGCCCACTGCCCTATAGCATTCACAGTGGCTACCACAGGCGAAGGCATACCGCAGTTACTGGGATTGGCCCAGGAACTCTTTGCCCAGGCCAATACCCAGATCCCTACAAGCCAGCTCAACGAGGCATTCGAGTTGATAAAGGCAGAACGCCCACCTACCACAAAGGTGGCAGCGATCCCAAGGCTATACTATGCCACGCAGATTGGTACCAACCCCATCACCATATTGATATTCGTGAATCAGCCGCGGCTCTTCGACCAGCAGTATAGGCGATTCCTGGTAGGCAGGCTGCGCGAACTACTTCCCATACAGGAGGTGCCCATCCGATTGCTCGTATCTGGGCGCCGCAGGTCCAAGGCCGATCTCCAGGAGGACAGGCCTGCTACTGGATCATCCTAGGAGCCAGGTGCCTGGCGCCTAGGGATGAGCTGAAACTGTATCCTGGCTGGAGGCCTGGCCACCTCGATCTGGCCGGCACGAACGAATCGCTGAGGCAGGTTTATGATCAGGTCCTTTTCCTGGACCTCAGTGGTATCTGTATCGACCTGAAGGATGACCTGGTACCTGGTTGTCCTTTCGTCCTCGAAGGCCTGCCTGGCCTCTTCAGTGGCCCTGATCTCGATCAGGCCATATAGGTCCTGGGGGTTCCGTATCTCTATCTGATACCTCTCGAGTATGGCCTGGCTGACGAGGATACCGACCCTGATGTCCTTTATGGTATACGACCTCAATAGGTCGGCCGGGCTGCTAGCCTTGATGGTAACGGTCTGGTCTGCAAACCTCTGCTGACCTGTAGGCAGGCTTATGAATGGCCTGGCAGTCAGGGGTGCAGTCTTGACGGCCCTGATCTGTTCTGCGTTCAATGTCACGTATGCCACCAGCCTATCCGGGGCCCAACCACTAGGTGCATAGCATTCCACGCGGTCTGGCTCTGCTACTAGCCCATCTATCCTCATGTGGTTAGGGTCCTGGCAGATCACCCTGACCTGTCGCCTTTCCAGGCGTTCCAGCCTTACCACAACCACTGCAGGGGAACAATCCTGGACACTCAGCCCGAGGTCCCTGAACCTCGGATCGGACCTGAGCAGGTCCAGCAGGTCTAAAGATTGTTCGCCTAGGTGGTCCAATCGCAGATGGGCCTGGGTGATCAATACCCTGATGAGGTTGGCAGTGTCCTCCTCGAATTGGGGCCTTACCCTCTGGATCCTCGCTGCCGGACCCTTCAGGACCACCGAATCCAGCAGGATGGATGTAGATATGCCTGAGCCAGGCCTGACGATGCTGGCCCAGATGGCTGGATCTGGCATATTCCCGATAGCCACCTCCACCTTCTGTGTCAGTGTATACGTCTCCTCTAAGGATAGGTCCGCCCAGATCCATATCAGGATCGTTAGTGTCACGGTCATGAGGATCTTGCCGATACCTATCCTTGCCATACTTGACCTGCTGACTATACCCTTTTGCCTACCATCAGCTCCAGGAGCCTGGACCGGAGCCGTTGCTCGTCGAGATGCCGTTCAAGGTGCCCATTGACTGCCAATGAGATGGCCCCTGTCTGCTCGCTGACCACAACGCAGACTGCATCCGAGCCCGAGGTGATCCCGATGGCCGCCATATGCCGAGAACCAAGCTCCTGGTCCGTCTGTGGGCCTTGTTTGACTGCGGTCTTTACCAGATCAGGTTCTGCCAGCGGCAGTTGTACACGGGCTGCAACGATCCGATCTCGCCTTATCACCACGGCCATGTCATGCAGACATGTCCCTGGATAGAATATCGTGCGGATCAGCTCGGAGCTGACCTTTGCATCAAGCTGGACGCTGGTCTCTGTGAACTCCCCAAGCCCTACATCCCTTTCCAGAACCACTATTGCGCCGGTCTTGCTAGCGGATAGCGACCTTGCTGCTGTGACGATCTCCTCTATGATCCTCTTGAGCTCGGATCGGCCTTGGCCCCAGAACCTGCCCTGGCCTATCCGCATCAGTGCCCTCCTTATCTCTGGCTGAAATGCAGCGGCTGCGATTATGAGTATGCCTATCAAAAAGCCGTTATAGAGCCTGTGCAGGCGATAGAACGGGTATCTTTGTATCAGCAGGTTGAGACCGAGCACCCCGGCCACGAGCAGGAAGAATATACCCCTGAACATCCTCTCGCCCCTGGTGCCAGCCAGGAAGCTCATCACCCACCAGACTACCAAACCAATGATCAGTAGTTCGGTGAATATGACAGCCGGGCTGTTATTGGCTGCGACCCTATGGAGATAATCGAGTAGCGACTGCACCATCCACGATCAGCCTCAGGCCGTCCTTGGCTCGAAGGGTACTTGCCGCTACCCAGTGTCAGATCAAGGCAGGTCCCTATCGGTCAGGCGGCTCGGTTCATCAAGCATCAGGATCCGGTCTATGTCCGTGATCATCTGGCCTACGTTGATCCTCAAGACCCTTTGCCTGCGCCTATTGGCCTCGGCGGTCGTCTCCCCAAGCCCAGCGCCACAACCTGTAGCGAAGATCGAAAGCAAGAAAAGGCCCAAGACCATCAGACATACCACCAACCGTCCCCTGCTGGTACATGATACCCCACCTGGGTTACCGTCAAGTCTCATTCTCATCACCTCGTTTCTGCCGACCCTTTTTTCGTCCTGCAGATAGCCGCCGTCTGGACCATATGTCCAACTAGTTGTTAGTATAACGATTGTACCTGCCCTATGTCAATCTGGTCGGACCCAAGGCCGATCCCAACCGCTGTACATGTCATCCAATAGGTCCTATAAGGTCTTGACACCGATGGCCTTGTCTCCTATCTTCAAAACTGTACAGGCAGGGAAAGGGTAGTACCTGTCAGGTTGAGGTCCAAATAGAAATAGAGAGGAGGGTCTCATGTTGGACTTGAGGACAGCATACATCAGCACCTTGATCTCCAGTACCTTGTTTGCCGCCATAACGATCAACGAGTTTCATTATGACAATGAGGGCACTGACCAAGGCGAGTTCGTTGAGGTGGTGGCCGACACCGCAGATAGGTCTGACATACTGGCAGGTAGGGCGATCCTTTACCTTTATAACGGGCTAGATGGCACCCCCTATGGTAATCACAACCTGACTGGATTTGTCTATCATGGCACGCTCGTAGACGGCAGGGACTACTATAGCAAGCTGATATCTGGTATCCAGAACGGAAGCCCTGATGGCCTTGCACTGATCTTCAGGGGCGTGGTCGTGGAGTTCTTGTCATATGAAGGGACGTTTACTGCCCACAGTGGGCCTGCTGCAGGTATGACATCCACGGACATCGGGGTGTACGAATCGTCTTCTACGCCTGTAGGTTCGTCCCTGCAGCGGATCGCATTCTCTGACCATTGGGTCCTCACGCCGGGCACCAATACAAGGGGCGCGGTCAATATACCCGCGCCCAGTGCAGTATTGCTGGTCTTTTCTATCCTGCCTGCTGTAGTGCGGCGATTGCGATATAGCAGCTAATTGACCATGGTCACCGCGTAGCGGTACCAGCAGGGGTATTCGGTTCCGACTGTGACCTGGACCTTGCCAGGGCGGCCTGCAGCCTCTTGACCTGGGCATCGAGCTGGCTGTTCTGCTCGGTCAGCTCCTTTACCCTTGCCGCTAGTTGATCTGCCTGGGCGGCCTTTGCCTTTGTCGAGTCAAGCTCCGTTGTCATGCTTGCCAGCTCGTTCTTGAGCCTGGCTACGGTCTCGGTGAGGTTCTTGACCTCGTCCTTGAGGCGATTTGTCTCCCTTACCGCCTGGGTCCTCAGTTCCGTCAGTTGGTCTGCCCTTTGCTTGAGTTGTTCCTGAAGCTTGGCCTTCTCTGCCTGTAGCTCCTCCATGGCTGCAGTGAGCTCATTGAGCTTCCTTGTGGCCTCATTGGCCCTTGAATCTGCCTCCAGGTACTTCTTCTTGTAATCCACACAACCAGACGCCGCCAATACCATCCCTGCTGCACAGACTACGAACCAATCCCTTGTCTTCATGTCTTGCTCCTTAAAATAGATAACCGGAATGATTTGCAGCACGAGGCTACCATTCTAGGCCGGCCCTACCCCAAGTCAATGCCTATCTGTATGTACGACCCTCAGCCACCGGAGGCGGAATATGTCCCTGATACGGTCCGTGTAGGCAAGGCCCATCCTCTGTGTGCTGGTCCTGAACTCGGCCCTAACCAGGTCCTTGGAAGAGACCTTTGGCCTTCCCAGGCCGGATGCCAACCTTGCTGCTATGCGTGCAAGTAAGGCCTGCTTGATGTACCTCATCTCTGCACCGCTAGATGCAGATTGGCCAGCAGTTCCTGGCCGGTCCTTGCCTCTATGGCGGGCTCGCCATAGAGCTGGTGCCTCTCCAGTATCGTGGGCCGTTGGTCGTAATACCGCTGGACCGCACCCACGCCGCCTTCCACCTGGCCACTGGTCCGGTAGTTGTACTGCAACAGCCATGCACTGACCTCGTCGTCGTATTCTGCAGGGTAGATGATGGCCGTTGCATAGAGTTCCTGGTCGAGCCTGGCCAGATGCACCTTGGCTTTGCATGGGGGCTGGTGGCTTACGGCTAGGTTGATCAGCCTTCTAAAGTCCTGCCTGGCCTGTTTCTCGTTATAGGCATAGAAGAACATCCCTGCCTCTAGTTGGAAGGTCTGGCTTGGGACCCCCTTCAAGTCGAGCCTGCCGTCAGGGTATGCCCTGTGGATCTTATAGACCTTTGTATCCTTGTACCTTTCGCTCTCGAGGATCTGGGCCACCTCCTCTGCAGTGAAGCCCACTGCAGTATAGTCGCCAAAGTCCAGGACATAGAGGCCTTTGTATCTTTCGGGTCTATCTAGATTGGGCAACTTCATATGATCATTATACGATCGAGCAAGGGCTACTCAATCTTGGGCCCTGCCTGACCTACTACGTATCTGAGGATCGCATACTCCAGGTCAAATACCGCCCTGAGTTGCTGGTCTGGTTCGACATCCCCTGTCACGCCCATGACCTGGTCGGTGAACCTGGACCCGAAACCTATGACGGTTACCGACCCCCTGCCGTATCTGAGGGTCGATGCCACCGGCTGATCGTTTAGCCAGACAAATGGTTGGCCCCCGACGATCCTGAATGCAGATTCTACCTGCACGACTGGCCACGATTGCGGTGGGCTGATCAGACCTGCTCCTGCAGGATGTGTATCTACCGACATGCCAAATCCATACAGCAATCCATTGGTCTTTGATTCGGCGTTCTCTGGTGAGTCCAATATGAGGACCTTGCCGCCATGGTACACATAACGTCGCAGTTGCTGCCTGAAGTCATCGGTCACGGTACCTGTCGGGTAGAAGAAGACCAGGACGTCGCCGGTAAAGGCATCCTTGCCGCTCCGCCTGGATGTAAAATAGCCCAGCCTTAGGATCCACCTCTCGAATATCCCGAAACCATCACGAGGCCCAGCTATGAACCCGCTCTTCGATAGGGGGCCCTTGCAGACCGTGCGGTCTATGACGAAAAGGGTATATGGCCTGACCGGTCTGGGCAAGGCAAATGCCATCCTGTTCATCGCCCTTGCTGCCTGGCCGCCGAGGCCACAGCCTAATATGCCTGCTGCCAGCAGTACCACACGCCATGTCCTCCGCCTGATGGCAACGAGCAGGCCTGCAACGGCGGTTGCGATACCTGCCAGTGCGGCCAAGGGCCGTATATCAGGCCCGTTGCGATGGTTCAGCCACTCTATCATGCCAAGCATCAGCTCCGCCTTGCCCTCCTCGAAGGTCGCGAAGTTGGAGAAGATGGTGGAGTCGGTAAATGCAAGGACCCTGCCCGATCCATGTCTACAGGCCCAGAGCTGTATGAATGCCCCATATCGCATATGGGCGTGGTCCTGGACCTGTGGATAGAAGTTGCTGGCATGGTAGTCTGCTGTGAGGTTCTTCAGGCCGGTGGACCTGATGACCGCCTGGCCTAGGGAAAGGCCTGGTGCGATCGAGCATGAGACTGCAAAGTCCAGGCTTGGTATGGCCTGGACCACCGGGTGCCTGACCCATGCAGGCCGATATGGCTGCTCATATGTCCTGTCTATATCGAACAGGCAATCGTACCTGAACCTGAAGCCGAACTCCTTGGCTATGTCATTGAGGTGTACGCCCGTATTGAAGACACTGGTGTGTTCGCCGACCAGCATCAGGCCCCCACCTTTGCGGACGAACTCCCTTATGGCGGCTATCTCCGCCTGGTCGTACCGTTCGGTTGGCACCTTCACGATCAGGACGTCGCAATCGGCCAGGGTGTTGGCGTCTATGGGCCTGTACAACCTGGCCATCTGGTAGAACCTGCTGCAGTAGTCATAGATGCAGGCGTAGTTGTAACCTGATTCGTGGCCATACCATTCGGTATCGAACGGTCGGTCCGTGCGCTCCCATTGGGATCTATGTTCATCCACCATCACCCTGCCTGCCTTGCGTGGGCCAGGTGGATCGTGCAGGCCTGCAACGATGATAAGGCATACACCGATCGCTAACGCCAAGGCCGAGGCCAGGCCAGGCACGTGGCAAGGCCTGGCTGCTATATGGTCCTGGGATATCCGCAGGCCTGTGATCAGGGCCCACGCCAATAGGACCGGTCCGCACAGCAGCAGGAGCCCAACCCACCCACTCCAGAATGGCCACATAAGGTCCAATCCTGCGTCGTAGCCTGTCCGCAGCGCAGCGTGCATGAAGGCCCCGATCAAGAGGCCGGTACGCAGGGGCAGCCATAGCAGTACGGCCACGGTGGTCGCGATCAATACGGCCTTGCTAGGTCTGATCCTTGCTGCAAGGCCGATGGTCCAACCGCCGACTAAGAAGCACCATGTGGATGGGTCGATCAATAGTTCCCAGGTCGCGCCCAGCCTGTGGACCTGCCTCATGGTGTGTACGGCCAGGTCCTTTCCATCGAGGGCTGCATCTATACCCATGATCCTGGCCATCAGATACGGGATATAGGGCAACGGCCAAGGCAGGTCATGGGACCTGGCTGTGACATACTGGTAGCACCACATGCCAAGCCCTTGGGCCATCATGATCGAACCTGCCAAGACGGACCCTAAGGCCACTTGTGTGACCCAGTTCGTTTCTAGGGGCGTTAGCAACCAGATAAGCCCTGCCAGCATCAGGAATACCGCCAGCCTGTAAGGCCACGGGATCAGGAACCAGGCTGGTATCAGCAGTAGCAAGGCGTACAGGCTAGATCTGCGATCAGGCCTTTCGATCCTGGATACAGCCAGCAAAGGTATCGCTGCAATGGCCAGCAGCGAGAATACGACCCCGTTGGGCCTGTGGAAGTAGCCTAGGCCGAATACCCAACAGCCGCTAAGCAATGCCAGGCCGATCCAACTAGATATCATCCTGCTTGGTCCCCTTGGGCCTTTTGCAGCAATGCCTCTGGTATCCACATAGGCTGGTCCCTCAATATCGTGATAAACCACCTCCAAAAGTCCGCATTCTCCCTCATGCCCTCAAAAGGTGATCCATCCTCGTTCTCCAGGTTCTTGCACATGGCAAAACCTGTATCCCCAATCACGACAACCTTTCCGGCACCGAAACGGCGGAGCATGATCACTGGCCTGGCATCTGAGCCATAGGCGATGACCCGTGCATTAGGATCCGTGCATCCTACAGGCCAGGCAGCGTGGAACCTGACATAGACCATATGGGTCTCTGATCGCAGGTATGGGGACTTGAAGTGGCCCAGCGCAGGTGGCTCTCGCTGGTACGTTGGGTCTTCGCCTAAATAGAACCCAAACGTCTCTAGCAGAGAACGGCTGGGAGCTGCCTGGTCATAACCGACCGTCACGATCAGACAGCCACCATCCAATACGAATTGCTTGATGGCTGCCAGCTCCTTCTTGTCATATCCCTTCGAAGGTGCTACCACCACCAATAGATCAGCACCCTCCAGGATCTGGGCATCCACCTTCGGTAGTTCCAGTACCAGGTAGTCATCCCGCATCAACGTCAATGCAAGCCCGCCCATCCCGTCAGGCCGCCATGATTCATTGCTATATGCATGCAGGTGGGATGAATCTATGTACGCGATCCGGATAGGTGGCTGTTCCCTATGTCTGGGCAAGACCTGCCAGGTGGATTCGGTGGCATATGTAGACAAGGCCCACAGGATGCCAAAACCTGCCAGTATAGGCAGGCCTGAGGCCGTCCTGCCGAATCGGGCGATGCCCACGATCGCAATCGAGGCCATGGCAATGGCCATGGATTGTCGCCACCAAGGGTGGGCCTGTCTGCCCTGGCCTGCTATGTATGCAAAGAGCCTAGAAGTGAAGATGTAGGAACCTGTGTTGATCCCATTGGTCAGGCCAGAGGTATCGCCCAATGCCACGATCCTGCCCCGGCCTAGAGGTTGTTCTGCAGCCAGGATCAGGTCGCCCAATCTCTCACCTGGCCCGTATCGGTCATCCCCCATCATCGCCCTCGAACTGCCCACATCGCCCACATCTGCCCAACCCCACTTGCCCAGCAATATGGGCCGTGCGGGCCATCTGACCTGTAACGATGCCCCGATCACTACACCGAACTGGTTCTTATCATCTGGGATCCCTGCAGTTGCAGGGTGCATGATCGGCTCATAGGACTGCAACCATCCCCCTACAGCGAATGTGGCAGAGTCGAATGCCACCTTGATACTGGTAGGTGCGAGTATTTCGTTGAATCTGTTGGTGCCATTGGGATCTATGGTGGTGTGCTCCCCGAGCACCAGCAAGGTCCCGCCTTTTTGGACATAATCCCAAAGCCTTTCCTTCTGTCCAGGCTGCCAAGGCTCGTCAGGGAAGATCAGGACTACTGCATCCGCGGCAAGGAGGTCCTTTTCGGCCAGGTCAGGGCTTATCACTGCTGTGGCACCGAGTGCGGCAATGAAGTCCGGCAGCATCCCATACATCCCACTCGACAGCCTGCCGTACTGACCATGCCTGGGCCTTAGCCAGTTCAGGAACCCCTTCTCGTAAAAGACGATCCTCTTTCCCGCCAATGTTGGCCTTGAGATGTCTGCAAATGCCACAACGGGCATCAAGGCTGCAGCCATCGTCACTGCCAGCACGATGCCCCATCTGGGCCTTTGGTTCGGGCCTGCTGGCCTCCTGGGCCAGCCGAGCATACCTGCTATGATGACCATATGTATCATGCAGGCCAAAACCGGCATGTTCCAAGGCAATGCCTTCAGGGCAAACCCCAGCCAAGGACCCTTGGCCTGTCCTTCTGGTACGGCAATGGCTCCTAGAAGATCGGGGATCCAGGCGAGTACGACGAGGTATATCAACTGGCCTGCAGCGATCGCGGCAAGGCCGTACAGGCCCTTGGAGAGCCTTTCTACCCACAGGCCCAGCCACAAGAGGGTAGTCAAGACCAGGATGTCCAGGCCTGCGAAGGTAGGCCCTAACTCCATGGGTTTACCTGAGATCGAGCCGGCCAGATGGCCTGCCATCCTGCTGAACCAGTCTGCGGCCTGCCAGGCCCAGGGCACGGCGGAGATCAGCCCCCTGTATATGGCCAAGCCACCTATGGCTGAGGCAGAGATCCTAAGGAGGATCCCGCCCTGGTTCGGCACTAACCATGCCAGGACCCAGACCGCCACTGCAACAGATAGGATGTTCAGGATTACTAGGTTGCTGGAGATAAGCCAGACTACCACAAGGCCTACTATCAGCCCTGTCAAGACCTTCCCCCAGCGATGGTCCCAGATAGGCCAAAGCACCAGGGCCGCGCATACCAGGCATGTCAGGGCCAGCATCCGCCTTAGTGCATATGCCATCAGCCCGGCAGAGCCGGCTGCACACCATGCTGCCGCTACTGCCAGGACGACCGCGCCTATCAACCGGCCCTGCGGTTGCCCGCACTGCCCTGTATCCTCGGTTCCTGCCATCCTTTTGCCAGACCGCCAGTAATTAGATCACGGTTGGGCAGGGTACGTCAACCGTAGGACAGGACCTCGCCGTGCTCAGGGCCTGTGGTCCGAAAACTGGACACTGAGGCCCGATCGTCTCGGGCGGAGGACAAACCGGGTAGACCGTCATCGGACACACAGGGCACTGTGTCTCGACCTGCGGACACTTAGTTGAGCTTGTCGGACACTGTGTGGTCTTTGGTGGGCAGTGGGTTGGCACTACGGGAGGGCATTCCGTGTAGGCAACCGGACATTCTGTCTGCTTGGCAGGACAGAGGGTCTCAACTGGGCAGATCGTCTCGATGCCTGGTGCACACTGGCTTGCGACAGGCGGGCACCTGGTCTGTATAGCCGGACACTTGGTCGATTCTAACGGGCAGTCGGTCTCGACCATAGGGCATAGTGTCTGGGCGGCAGGGCACGCGGTTGCAGATGGCGGGCATTGTGTCTGTGCTATAGGGCACTTGGTCTTTATGGCAGGGCAGCAGGTCTGGGCAGGTGGGCAGCTAGTCTCTACCAAAGGGCATGCCGTCTCTGCCGATCCACATGCGGTCTCGGATACCGGGCATTGGGTCTGGACCGCTGGGCATCTAGTCGCAATGACCGGGCAGCTCGTTAGTGCTGCAGGGCACTTGGTGGATACTCCTGGGCAGATGGTCTCTGCCACCAGGCATTCAGTAGCCTGGGCTGGACACCTAGTGGACTCAGGCGGGCACCTGGTCTGCACCGGCGGGCACTGTGTCTGGGCGGTTGGGCACCTGGTGGATACTGCTGGGCAGATGGTATCTGCCACCAGGCATTCGGTAGCCTTTGCAGGGCAATTGGTAGGTGCAGCAGGGCAACTGGTCTGGACCGCAGGACACCTGGTCGCCACTGCCGGGCAGACCGTATCGCCGCTGAGGCACTCAGTAGGCGTTGCAGGACAGTGCGTCTTGATTGCAGGGCACTTGGTCTGGGCCAGTGGGCAACTGGTCTCTACAGCAGGACAGGAGGTCTCCTTTGCTGGGCAGGTGGTCTGGGTTGCCTTGCACTCGGTTGGCGCAGCCGGGCATTGTGTCCTTGCAGGTGGGCAGTTGGTGGCAGCGGCAGGGCACTGGGTCTCGACCGCTGGGCACCTGGTCTGTACTGCAGGACAATATGTCTGCCTTGCTGCACAGGCTGTGGCAGCACCGGGACATTGTGTCTGGGCAGAAGGACATTGCGTCTGCACCTGAGGGCATCTGGTCTCTGCAGGTGGGCACTTCGTGGCCGCTGCCGGACAGACCGTCTCTGCAGAGTAACACTGGGTAGCACTGGGTGGGCATTGGGTCTGGATCGGCGGACACTTGGTCCTGGCCGTAGGACACTGGGTATCTAAAGGTGGGCACTTGGTTGCAACGGCCGGGCATATCGTCTCTGCCACCAGACACTGGGTCGGGGTCGGCGGACAGTGCGTCGATATGGGTGGGCAATTGGTCACCACAGGCGGACAAGTGGTCACCGGCATAGGGCAGGCTGTTGTTGTCAGGTCGCACTCTGTAGGCGTATGGGGACAATAGGTGAACACAGGTGGGCACCTGGTAGGCCAGGCCGGGCACTTGGTGTCCACAGGCGGACATTCGGTCTGGACCGCTGGGCAGACGGTCTCCGCTACCCTACACTCTGTAGGCGTTGCAGGGCACTGCGTTGGCACCTCCGGACAGGTAGTAGGTGAGGCCGGGCATGAGGTCTGGACCAGCGGGCACTCGGTCTGGATGGCAGGGCATACGGTGGGACTCGGATAGCACTGTGTCGGCGCCTGGGGGCACTTGGTGACGTCTGTTACCTGCGCGCATTGCGTTACCACTAGCGGGCAGGCGGTCTCCACAGGTGGACACCTGGTAGAGACCAGAGGACAGACCGTCTCTACCACCAGGCATTGGGTCTCTGTGGGCGGGCATGTGGTCTTTGTAGGAGGACACTTGGTGATGCTGGCAGGGCATTCCGTCTCGATGGTAGGGCATACCGTTACTGCCGTAAAGCAACCAGTGGCCTTTGCAGGGCACGAGGTCTCAGTCACAGGGCATCGGGTATCTACGATCGGGCACTTGGTCGGCTCAGGTGGACATGATGTCTCTATTGCAGGGCAGGAGGTCTGGGCCGTGTAGCACTCCGTTGCCACTGGCGGGCACTTGGTGGTACTTGCAGGGCAACTGGTGTTTACTATTGGGCAGATGGTCTGGTTTGTCGGGCACCTGGTCTCTTCGGCAGGGCATTGGGTCTGTGCGACCAGGCAGGCAGTGGCCTGTGGCGGGCAGTGAGTCAGGACGGCTGGGCAGCTGGTCTGGACCACAGGGCACTTGGTCTTTACGGCAGGGCAGACCGTCTCTGCAGCCATGCACTCTGTTGCAGCAGGTGGGCAGAAGGTGTTCACTGGTGGACAGGCGGTCTCTGCCACAGGGCAGTTGGTCTGCTTGGCTGGGCACCTTGTGGTCACTGCAGGGCAGACCGTCTCGCCAACCGCGCACTCGGTCGCTGTTGGCGGACATGCTGTGGCCTCAGGCGGACACTTGGTCTGGACCGCTGGGCAGGTGGTTGCCTTTGCAGGGCAGCTGGTCTGCACCTGCGGGCAGCTCGTCTGTGCCGCATAACAGGTGGTTGCCTCCAGCGGACAGGAGGTCTGGACTACAGGGCATGTGGTGGCCCAGACAGGACACTCGGTCCTTGTCTGCGGGCACTTGGTGGCGACCTGTGGGCAGATAGTCTGACCTGTGTGGCATTCGGTCGGCCTGGGTGGGCAGTATGTAGCGGCCTCCGGGCAGGTGGTCTGCACTACAGGACACCTGGTATGTACTGCAGGGCAGACGGTCTCTACCGCGATGCACTTGGTTGGGCTGGCCGGGCACTGGGTCTCGGTAGGTGGACATGATGTCCTCAATGCAGGGCATTGTGTGTCTACAGGCTGGCACTGGGTAGAAACGGCAGGGCAGATCGTCTGACCCTTTACACAGGTCGTAGGCGTTGGTGGGCACTTGGTCTGTACTACAGGGCACTTGGTTATACTGACCGGGCATCTGGTCTGGACAGGTGGACAGATCGTTTCTGTGGCTAGGCATTCGGTAGGAGAGGCAGGGCATTCGGTCAGTACCACAGGACACTGGGTCTGCTGAGCAGGGCACTCTGTGCTGACCGTTGGGCATTGGGTCTGGACCGCAGGGCAGACGGTCCTGGCTACGAACGTTGCTGTGGCAGTAGGTGGGCATTGCGTGATGATCACAGGGCAGCGCGTCTGTATGGATGGGCACTGCGTCACCACTGCCGGGCACTGGGTCTGGACCGCTGGCTGGATCGTGACTGCTGTGGTCTGAGGATAGGCAATGCCATAAGTCAAGCTGACCAGTGCAATTAGAATGGGCAATCTTGGTCTCATAATTGCCTCCTTTGATTGGTATTTTGCGTATGGACTTGTACCTAGATCCTGGAATGCGTTTGCAAGTATAGGGCGTTTGCTGTTTCAAGTCAAGCGAAAAAGCCCTATAAAAAGGCGGTGCCGCCATCCGTACCCAGCCACTGCCTTGGGGCTCGACAGTGGTCGTCCAAGGGCCTGACCTGAGGTTCGTACCTGCCTAGTCCAAAACAGCGTGGCCGCTGGGCAAGCATTGACTGGGGATGGCCGAAGATGATATCATTGGCCTTGATAGCAGGATGCACCGACCAGCGAGATGGACCTCACGATCAGCAGGCCTAAGGGCCTTGCGTTTATTCTTGCCGGAGGACGGATGGCTAAGCGAACTCTTGCCGGCATTGTCCTGGCCTTGATAGGGTGGACTTGCTATGCAAGACCTGTCGTCTTTGAGGATCAGAGGCTCAAAGAGGCTGTGGAGGCGACCCAGGGCATGCCCGACCCGACCGCCGAGGACATGCTGGGGCTTCTATCCTTGCGTGCCGCAGGCCTTGGGATCAGGTCTGTTTCGGGCCTGGAGTATGCCATAAACCTGCAGGACCTGGACCTGTCCTACAACGAGATTGCAGACATAAGGCCACTTGCAGGACTATCTAGGCTCGTCGGCCTCTATCTACACAACAATCGGATCGCTGACTTTGCGCCTATCTCAGGTCTATACAACCTCAGGAGGCTGGACATACATTTCAACCCTACACAGGACCTCTCATTCCTGGCGGGGCTTTCAGGCCTGGAATACCTGGTCATACATAACATGGGCCTGACCGATATCGGGCCTTTGGCAGATCTGCGTGGTCTGAGGTCATTGGACATATACGGCAATCGGGTCAGCGACCTTTCGCCACTGGCTGGGCTGGTATCACTGGAGTGCCTCTATGCTGGCAGCAACCTGATCAGCGACATCAGGTCCTTGACGGGGTTGGGAAACCTCAAGACGCTTTCGCTTTCCTGTAACCAGGTCAGCGACATCCGGCCATTGGCCGGTTTGTCGGAACTGGAGTCCCTAAACCTGTTTGCAAATGCCATCAGTGACGTCTCGCCACTCACTGGGCTCAGGTCCTTGAGGATCCTCAATTTATCCTCGAACCCGCTCGATAGCAGGTCTTGCCAAGAGTACCTGCCGCTTATCATGACCAACAATCCTGGCCTGGTCCTGTATGTGGACCAGTGCCAGCCCCAGACGGCTTGGACACTGACGGTCACCTGTGGGCCTGGCGGTAGGATCCTCAGGCCAGGCCAGGGGGCATTTCGGTACAAGGATGGCCAGGTCGCCATTGTTCAGGCCGAGGCCGCAAGTGGTTTTGTCTTCGTTGGTTGGACTGGGACTACAGAGAGCACGGACAACCCCATTTCCATAGTAATGGATAGGGATTACCGATTATATGCCGAGTTTGCACGGATCCGTCAGATTCTTTATGTAGACGATGATTCTGTTTTTGATCCTGGTCCTGGTGATAGATGGGTTAGTGATCCTATGGAGGATGGGAGTGCTGGGCATCCTTATGATAGTATCCAGGAGGCGGTGGATAGGGTCAGGTCAGGAGGGGAGGTGGTAGTGAGGCCTGGTGTATATTTGGAGTGTGTGGATTGTGTAGGGAGGGGTATAAGGTTGGTGGGGATGGATCCTAATGGATGTTTGGTGGGTGGTTATCCTGTGATTATAGGTGAAGGTGGTGGAAGTGTGGTGAGGTTAGGTGGTGATGGGGTGGAGTTTGTATTGGATGGGTTTATTATCAGTAGGGGTTATGGGGCGAGGGATGTGTTGGTGGAGGTTTCAGGTGGTAGAGGTGTTATTAGTCATTGTATTATTTGTGGGTATAGTGGTGATGATGGTGGGATGGTGGTTAGGTGGGCAGAGGGGTTGAGGGTTAGTAATGTTACTGTGGTGGACAATGTTGGGGGTTTTGGAGGAGGTGGTATAGTGGTGGAGTGGGGGTTTGTGGAGGTTGATAGTAGTATAGTATGGGGTAATGAGCCTGGTGGTATAGTTGTTAGGGGTGGGGTATGCGAGGTTAGGTATAGTGATGTTGAGGGCTGTGGAGTGGGGTTTGGGAACATGGATGTGGATCCGTTATTTGTTCGGAGGGGAGGGTGGGATGAGGGGTTATTTGTGATTGGTGATTATCATTTGAGGTCGGTTAGGGGTCATTGGGATGCGGTCACGCATGGATGGGTTATAGATGAGTTTCATAGTGCATGTATAGATGGTGGGGATCCAGGTAGGGCCGTTGGTTGTGAGGCAGAGCCCAATGGGGGCAGGGTGAACATGGGTGCATATGGTGGCACATC
>Ga0078972_1003240_pt1 | contig 49627 bp, 54 predicted proteins | sample YelNatPaOPGAMG01_FD_67568 | JGI IMG/M metagenome (GOLD analysis project Ga0078972, IMG submission 67568) | Hot spring thermophilic microbial communities from Obsidian Pool, Yellowstone National Park, USA - OP-RAMG-01 (SPADES assembly) (version 2) | ecosystem: Environmental > Aquatic > Thermal...
AACGATATACTTTTAATCCATGATAATAAAAGAACAACAAAATTATTTTATAAAATAATAAATAAGCTTATAGAACAAAAAGTTAAATTTGCTATACCAAAAAAATGATAGATAAAAAAGAACTTGAAAATTACAGAAAGGCGGGAAAAATAGCTAAAGAAATAAAAGAATATTGTAGAAAAATAATAAAAAAAGATATGTTACTTATAGATATAGCAGAAAAAATTGAAAATGAAATTATAAGATTAGGAGCAAAACCAGCTTTCCCTGTTGATTTAAGTATAGATGACATTGCAGCCCATTATTCTCCTCTTCCTTATGAAACAACAAAAGCATCCGGATTACTAAAAGTAGATTTTGGTGTTCATGTAAATGGGTGTATATGTGATACTGCAATAACTTTAGATTTAGAAAATAATGAAGAAAATAAAAAATTAATTGAAGCTTCTAATGATGCATTAAAAGAAGCAATAAAAGCAATAAAAAAAGATATTCAGATTAGAGAGATAGGTAAAAAAATTTCAGAAACAATTAGAAAACACAATTTCTCTTCAATAATAAATTTAGCAGGACATGAATTAAAACCTTATATAGTTCATGCTGGAATAAGCATACCTAATTATGATAATAATAACGAGAATAAACTAAAAGAAGGAATTTATGCAATTGAACCTTTTGCAACAAATGGAGAAGGGAAAGTTTATGATGGTGGTTTGTCTGGGGTTTATAATTTAAAAGAGATTAAAGCAGTAAGAAGCAAAGAAGAAAGAGAAATTCTCTCGTATATAGAAAGAGAATATAAAACTCTTCCATTTTCTTCTAGATGGATTATTAAAAAATTTGGGAGAAGATCTTTAATTATATTAGGATTTTTAGAATCTCAAGGAATTATTAATCAATATTCTCATTTAGTAGAAAGGGGGCATGGAAAAGTTTCTCAGTCTGAAAACACAATTTATTTTGATGGGGAAAAAGTTGAAGTTCTTAGTTAAAAGAACTAACGGGCAAAGAAAAAATCATGCAGATTTTAACCTAAATATTTAATCGGGTTTTCTAAAGCTGCTTTTGCTGATTTCAAATATTGTTCTTCCATCTTTTTGTATTTTTCTATTGCTTCTTTTGATACACTTGCTTTGATTTTATTCATTGCTTTTTCAAAATATTTTTTCTTGACCTCTTTTGCATTCATGTCTTCTCTTAATGCAAGCAATGCAGCTTCCCTACATACTGCCTCTATATCTGCCCCAACATATCCTTCTGTCTTATCTGCTAATTCTTCCAGCTTAACATCTTTTGCTAATGGCATATTTTTTGTGTGAATCTTAAAAATTTCTAATCTTCCTTTTTTATCTGGAGGGGAAACTAGCAATAATCTGTCAAATCTTCCTGGTCTTAATAGAGCAGGATCTAACATATCAGGCCTATTTGTTGCGCCTATAACAACAACCCCTCTTAATTCTTCTAATCCATCCATTTCTGCTAATAATTGATTTAAAACTTGATCATGAACTCTACTTCCTACATCCATACCTCTTCGTGTGGCAATAGAATCTATTTCGTCAAAAAATATAATACATGGAGCAACTTGCCTTGCTCTTTCAAATACTTTTCTTACTCCTTCTTCGCTTTTTCCAACCCACATACTCAATAATTCAGGACCTTTAACTAAAATAAAATTAGCACCAGATTCATTTGCAATTGCTTTTGCTAATAAAGTCTTTCCTGTTCCTGGTGGGCCATATGTGAGAATACCTTTAGGCGGTTTTATTCCCATTCTCTCAAAAATTTCTGGATGTTTCATAGGCCATTCAATTGCTTCTTTTAATTCTTGTTTTGCATTATCTAACCCTCCAACATCACTCCATTTTACATTGGGAGTTTCAACTAAAACTTCTCTCATTGCACTTGGTCTAACATTTTTCAAAGCCTCTTGAAAATCTTTCTTTGTAACTTGCATGCTTTCAAGAACTTCTTTTGGGATTTCTTTATCTTCATCCATTTTTATTTTTGGCAAAACTCTTCTTAAAACATTCATTGCGGCTTCTTTTGCTAAAGAAGATAAATCAGCCCCAACAAAACCATGAGTTACTTCTGCAATTTCTTCTAAATTAACATCTTTTGCTAATGGCATGCCTCTCGTGTGAATTTTTAATATTGAAAGCCTTCCTTTTTTATCTGGGACATTTATAGAAATTTCTCTGTCAAATCTTCCTGGTCTTCTTAATGCTGGGTCTAATGCATTTATTCTGTTTGTTGCGCCTATAACAACAACCTTTCCTCTTGATTTTAATCCATCCATCAAAGTTAATAATTGAGAAACAACTCTTCTTTCAACTTCTCCTGTAACTTCTTCTCTTTTAGGAGCAATTGCATCTATTTCGTCGATAAAAACAATAGAAGGAGCAGATTTTTCAGCTTCTTCAAATTTATCTCTTAAATTTTTTTCAGATTCTCCATAAAACTTGCTCATAAGTTCAGGGCCATTTATTAAAATAAAATTAGCATCACTTTCATTTGCAACAGCTTTTGCCAATAAAGTCTTTCCTGTTCCTGGGATTCCATGTAATAAAACACCTCTTGGCGGCTCTATTCCTAATTTTTCAAAAATTTCAGGATGTTTTAATGGCAATTCTACCATTTCTCTTATTTTTTTAATTTCTTCAGATAATCCCCCTATGTCTTCATAAGTAACATCTGGAATTTTTTCTTCTGAAACCTCAACTGCCTTTGGATTTAAAATAACTTCTGTATTTTCCGTAATCACAACAGGCAAAGAAGGATTAGTAGAAACAACAACAAATTTAATTTGAGTTATTCCCCCACCAAATCCAAAATTCCCACCAAAAATATCATTTAAATTCCCAAATATCTCATTTAAATCGCCAAATTCTTCTGACATTATATCTCTTCTTCTTTGAACTCCTCCTAAAACAACAATATCCCCCTTTGTTATTATTCTCCCTAACAATCCTTTTCTTAAAGAATCAGGATCTGCTTGAACCATTATTCCTTTTTGTGCAGGAGCGATAATTACTTTTTTTGCTTCTTTGACTTCTGCCTTGCTTATACTAACAAATTCGCCTATCCCTGTTCTTGCATTTTTTCTTATTATTCCGTCAATTCTTATTATATTTTCCCCTATATCTGCAGGATAGGCCCTATCAACAATAGCAAAAGTCTCTCTTCCACCTTTAATAGAAATAACATCTCCTCTCGCCAAACCCAACTTTTTCATAATTCCAGAGTCTATTCTAGCAATTCCTTTATATGCGTCATCTTGTAATGCTTCCACAACCTTTAATTTTATTTCTTCTTTTGCCATTTTAATCCTTAGTTTTATTTATTTTTATTTTATTTTGAGTTTTTTCTGGATGAGCAGAATCATAAAATTGTTTTGCATGTATTACTTTTCCATCTTTTATAATCTTAACTTCTCTTGACTTTATTATTCTTGTATTTTTTCCTTCCTTTGCATCTCCAAACACTAATGACAATTTTTTTGCATCCTCAAAACATAACCTTACCATATTATTTATAGCATTCTCTTGTTCATTTATAAAATTGACTATTTTTTTTGGTATGCTTATTGCATAGGAATTTCCTATCATCCTTAATTTAACATCAAATTGTTTGTTTTTTAATTCGTTAAATTTTTTATATTCTTCTAAATCAGAAGGATGGATTATTTTTTCTTTACATTTAGGGCATTCCAATGCTCTTAATTGAAATCCATTTTTTATAATAAGTATTTTTTTCATCTTTATATTACAATTATTGCATAAAATAGTATTATCAAATATATCTTCCATTTTATATACCTCCAAATATATACATATATGTATATCCTATATTTATAAATCTTTCGCTAAGATTTATAATCCCTATTTTATTATAAAATAAATGAAAAATTTATGGAGGGGTTTTGTAAAATTTTGGAATGAAGATTCCTTAAGGTCATGGTTAGTATTTCTATTTATAATTCTGCCTCTAGTATTTATATTAATAAAATTTGTATTTTTTCCTGCTCTTAATTTAATTTCTGGCTCATCACAAACTCTCGTTATAATTGAAACAGGAAGCATGCATCATGATGGAAGTTTAGGAAATATTTTATATTTTCCTGTAAATTTCAATAACTATTGGAATCAAGCAAAAGATTGGTATATTCAAAATAATATAACAAAAGAACAATTTGAAAAATTTCCCTTTAAAACAGGAATGGAAATAGGAGACATAATAGTATTGACAAAAAAAGGGAAAATAGATATAGGAGATATAATAGTTTTTGATGCAGGAGAAAAAAGACCAATAATACATAGAGTTATTTCTATAAAGAATGAAAATAATAAAAGAATATATTCTACAAAAGGAGATGCAAATCCGTCACAACTTCCTTTTGAATTAAGCATAGAGGAAAATCAAATTATAGGAAAAGCAGTTGCTAGATTACCTCGTCTTGGATTACCAAAAGTAATAGCAGCAAAAATATTTAATATTTAAATAACTTTATAAGTCATTATTATAACATTAGTTTAAAAAAGATAACAACCTTAGTTATAGCAAGATTTAAATATAGTATTATTCTAAACAACAAAATGGAATTTTGTAAAAAATGCGGTAGTGTTTTAATAAAAACAGATTCAGGATATAAATGCGCTAGATGTGGAAGCAAAAGTAAAGAAAAAATAAAAATAGAATCGTCTGAAAAAGTTGATAAAATAAAAAAAATCGGAATAATAAAAGACAAAGATACAGATGTTTTTCCTACTGTTACGGCTGTGTGTCCTAAATGTGGTTGCAGAGAAGCTTATTTTTGGACAGCCCAAACAAGAGCAAGTGATGAAGCAGAAACAAGATTTTTCAAATGCAAAAAATGCGGTTATACTTGGCGAGAATATACATGAGACTATCAATAAGTTAAAATTTTATAATATTTACGAATGTATGTTCGAGCAGAGAATATACATGAGACTATCAATAAGTTAAAATTTTATAATATTTACGAATGTATGTTCGAGCAGAGAATATACTTAACTATTTTTTTCTTGTATTAGAAATGTTGAGTACTCAAAAAATCTCTAAAAATATTAAAAATGGTTCCGATGGGATTTGAACCCATGACACCCGCATTAAGAGTGCGGTGCTCTACCAAACTGAGCTACGGAACCTTATATAAAATAAAAAAATATTATTTTAAATCTTTGCCTATGAAAGAAATGAAAAATTATTCTTAATTTGAATTTTTAAAGTTTCTAAAATTTTGTACTGATATTTTCATCCTATTAATCTTTTAATATTCTCAATATAATTAGCTAATTCTTCTCCCTTTTTTGTCAATTTAATAATTTTTATTCTCCCTTTTTTTTCAAAAATAACAAGATTCATTTTTTCTAATAATTGTAGAATTTTTACAGCATGACTATAAGTGCAATCTACCTCTTTACTTAAAACACTTCCATATTTTGCCCTATTGCTTTTTTTTAAAGCTATAAGCATCAGTGCCGGTTTTCTTCTAAAAAATATATCAAAGTTATCTTTCATCTTCGTTGTTTTTTAAATATATACCTTGTAAAATATATATCCCAATGCTATATATAAATCTTTCTATTTCTCATTTTTTTCTTAATTTTAAAGTGACATCAATTTTCGTTAAAAGCGAGAAAAAAATACTTGTTTTACATAATAAAAATATTTAAATAACATATTAAAGTAATAAAAAAATGAGAAACATAATTATTGAAAAAATAAAAGAACCTTTTACCGAAAGAAAATTAGTGGAGGTAGTAGAAAGAAAGGGAATGGGTCATCCGGATACTATTTGTGACGAGATTTGTGAAAGAGTTTCTAGAAATTTAAGTAAAGAATACATAAAAAATTTTGGTAGGGTTCTTCATCATAACATAGATAAGGCATTATTAGTGGCGGGGCAAAGCAAACCAAAATTCAACGGTGGAAAAGTTACAAAAAAAATAAGAATAATTATCTGTGGAAGAGCAACTTCTTCATTCAATGGAAGAAGAATAAATGTAAAAAAAATAGCGATGCAAGCAGCAAAGGATTATTTAAAAAATCTTCATGCTTTATCTCCAAATCATTATAAAATAGAAGTTGCAATAGAAAGAGGTTCTCAAGACTTAAATGAGGTTTTTTCTGGAGAAATAACAAAAGCTAATGATACAAGTTTTGGAGTTGGATTTGCACCATTCTCAAAAACAGAATCTCTCGTATTAAAAGCAGCCAATTATATAAATTCAAAAGATACAATAAAAAGATGCCCTTGGATTGGAGAAGATATAAAAGTTATGGCTTTAAGAAAAAACAAAAAAATAATATTAATATGTAGTATTGCGTTTGTAGATAAGTATATTAAAAATATTAATGATTATTTAAGTAAAAAAGAAAAATTAAAAGAAGAATTAGAGAATATGTTAAATTGTCAAGTAAAAATAAATACTCTTGATAAAGAAAAAGCAAAATCTGAAAGCGATATTTATTTAACAACAACCGGGCTTTCCGCAGAGATGGGGGATGACGGGCAAGTAGGAAGAGGGAATAGAGTAAATGGATTAATAACAGCAGACAGATATATGTCTATGGAAGCAGCTGCCGGAAAAAACCCAACAAATCATGTAGGAAAAATATATAATGTTTTAGCAAACATAATTGCTTCTGATTTAGTTAATAAGAAGATTGTAAAAGAATGTTATGTTAAAATACTATCTCAAATAGGGACACCAATAGATAATCCTCAAATTTTGGTTGTTCAAGTAAAAGAAAACTTCGTTAATTCGAGAAAAATACGAAGAATAGTTAATTATTGGCTTGATAATATAAATGAAATTTCTGCAGGATTAATTAATGGGAAGTTTAAAATTTGTTAATTCGTAAAGTTTAAATATTCATCCGTTTGTAGTAGAATATGAAAAATTTAATAGCATATAACATCGCAATTTTTTCTAGTTGTAGCTTATGCTCTTGGAGCTGTTAAATTTTTCTTTAATTTTATTATAATTAAAGTTATTAAAGAAAAATGATATTAAGATACTATCATAACACTATTAAAGAAATACCAGATGTGAATAATTTGGAATATTTTGTGAAAGAAAAATATGGAGTAGACATAAAAATAAAACAATTTAAACCAAAAAATATTTTTATTGAGCCATATGCTATGATAACAGAAATAGAGATAGACAAAAATTGTCTTGAAAACAAAGTAAGAGAGGTCATTAAAGAAATAAATATAAAATTAAACAAGATTTAAATATCCTTATTCTTTATTATAAAAATGATAGACATAAAATTAATTCGCGAACATCCAGAAATAGTTAAAGAAAATATAAAAAATAGGGGTTCAGATGAAACTAAAGTAAATGATATTTTAAAATTAGATAAAGAATGGCGCGAATTAAAAGAAGAGATTGATAAACTAAGAGCAAGAAGAAACAAATTATCCGAAGAAATAAATCTGGCAAAAAAACAAGGCAAAAAAACAGATTCTTTAATAAAAGAAGCAAAAGAAATTCCAATTTTATTAGCAAAAAAAGAAATTATATTTAAAGAAATAGAAGAAAAAAGAAATTTATTATGGAAAGAACTTCCAAACATTCATGATAAAAGTGTTCCGGTAGGAAATTCTTCTAAAAATAAGGTTTTAAAAGTTTTTGGAAAAATACCAAAGTTCAATTTCAAAATAAAGGATCACGCAGATTTATTAGAAGAAAATGATTTAACAGATGTAAAAAAGGCTGCAGAAGTTTCTGGCTCGAGATTTTATTATTTAAAAAACGATCTTGTTAAATTAAATCATGCTATTATAGATTTTGCTCTTGATTTTTTAAAAGAAAAAGGATTTATCCTAATCCAACCACCTTATATGTTAAGGCGTGAGGTTCTTGAAGGAGCATTGCCATTGGGCTCATTTGAAGAAATGATTTATAAAATTGATGGAGAAAATTTGTATTTAATAGGAACAGCAGAACACGCTCTTAATGCTTATTACATGAATGAAATAATAAATGTTGACAAACCAATAAGATTAACTGGAATTTCCCCTTGTTTTAGAAAAGAAGCTGGAGCTCATGGAAAAGATACAAAGGGAATATTTAGGGTACATCAATTTGAAAAAGTAGAACAGTTTGTCTTCTGTAAACCAGAAGATTCATGGAAAGAATTTGATTTAATTTTAAAAAATTCCATAGAACTTTATAAAAAATTAGAAATTCCATTTAGGGTTGTTCTTCTATCTTCTGAAGATATGGGAAGAGTAGCAACCAAAACAATTGATTTAGAAGGCTGGTTTCCTGCTCAAAATTGTTATAGAGAGCTTGGTAGCTGTTCAAATTGTTTAGATTATCAAGCTCGTAGGAGCAATATACGATATCAAAATAAAGATAAACTTGAATTTGTCCATACTTTAAATAATACTGCGATAGCCACAGAAAGAATGATAACTTGTATTGCAGAAAATTTCCAACAAAAAGACGGAAGTATAAAAATTCCAAAAGCATTATGGAAATATACTGGCTTCAAAGAAATAAAAGCAAAAAATGAAAACAATTGATAAAAAATTTCTTGAAAAAAATACTCGAATAAAAAATGCTTTATTTAAAGCTGATATAAAAACATATGAAAAATTAATTAAATATGATTATAGATGGCTTTATTATAATTTAAAGAATATTGGTAGAGTTTCTTTAACAAAAATTCACAAACATCTTATTAATAAAGGATATGATGGAATAAAAAATTATGAAAAATATTCTAAATCTCCTACTTTTTAATCAATATATTTTTATGAAAAAGAAAAGAATAAAAAGAGATGTTTTTTTGTAATGTTATGAAAATAAAAGATTATAGAGAAGGAATTAGATTGGTAGTATATAAAAAAAAGAAAAATAAAATTTTATATTTAATATTAAAAAGAAAATTGAGATGGAATGGTTATGAAACTTTAAAGGGGGGGAAATTAAAAAACGAAACAGATGCCCAAGCAATAAGAAGAGAATTAAAAGAAGAAACTTCCTTAAAACCAAAAGAGATAGTGAATTTAAATCTAAAATCAAAATTTTTATATCCTAAAAAATATCAAAAAATGTTTCATAAAAGAGGTTTTATAGGGAATTGCTATATTGTTAGAGCAGAAGGTAAGATAAAATTAAGCAAAGAACATTCTTCATACAGATGGCTTGATTATGATAAAGCAAAAAAACTAATAACATTCAAGGAAAATAAATTAATATTAAAAATTGCAAATGAAATCCTCAAAAAAGCTTAAAATTTTAGCAGCAGGAGATTTACATGGAGACCCCGCTCTTGCAAAAAAACTTGCTGAAAAAGCAAGAAAAGAAAATGTAGATCTTGTGATTTTAGCAGGAGATATAACCGGATTTATAGAAACAAAAAATATTATCAAACCATTTAAAGATTTAAATCAAAAAATTTTATTATTGCATGGAAATTGGGAAGATGCTGCAACAGCTGATTTTCTAGCGCAGATGTATCATGCCAAAAATTTAAATTCTTATTCTGTAAAATATGGGGATATAGGAATATTTGGAGCTGGGGGGGCTGTTGGTTTTAATACAACCGAAAGAGAAATTTTTAATGCTCTAAAAAAAGGGAATAAATATCTACAAGATGTCAACAAAAAAGTAATGGTAACTCACATGCATCCCCTTGGGAGTAAATCTGAATTTTCCGGATTTAAAGGAAGTAAAGCGATAAGAAAAGCAATTCTTGAGTTTAAGCCAGATATACTTATACATTCTCATATACACGAAGCAGAAGGTATAGAAGGAAAAATAGGAAAAACTAAAGTAATAAATGTTGGAAGAAGAGGAAAAATTATTGAAATATAGTTATGTAAAAATTAAAAAATTATATTCTTTTGATTCTTCTTTTATTATTTATTTAGTATAGCATTGCTAATTGTTTTTTTGCAATTAACTATTATATGAGTATGCTCATTCAAATTTTTAGAATTATAATTTCAATTTTGTTTTTTACATGTTTCTTCTATGGCAACTTTAAAAAAATTCTTATTTTTCCTGTCTTAGTATTTAATATCTATATTTTGTTGTTAAAAGCAAAATTTTATTAAGTGAGAAAGTTACAGCTGTATTAGTTTATTCAATGAAAAAATTTGAAACAATGACAAGCAGAAAAAAAATTAAAGATTATATAGAAAGGGAAAAAGAAAAAGTTATTCCAATAGATATTTCTAATATAAAACAAACAACAGAAGTTCCTGTAAAACATATAGAAGTTGAAAAAGTAGAAAATTCAGATAAATCTATAAAAATGAAAAAACAGAGAAGAGGAAAAAAAGATACAGATTTTTCTGACTCCTATACTCTAATAATAACTGAAAAACCACAAGCGGCTGCAAAAATAGCATACGCCCTAGCAAAAGGAAAAGAAAAAAAATTAGATCTTTCTGGGATTCCTTATTATGAGCTAGAATATAATAAAGAAAAAATCTTAGTTGCGTCTGCGGCTGGTCATTTGTTTACTCTTGACCAAAAATCTAAAGGATCAGACTATCCTGTATTTGATATTGAATGGGTTCCTTCTTATACTAAAAAAAATGGGGCTTGGACAAAAAAATATTTTCAAACCCTTTCAAAGTTAAGTAAAAACGCTTCCAATATTATAATAGCAACTGATTATGATATAGAAGGAGAAGTTATAGGACTTAACATAATAAGGGGAATAGCAAAAAGAAAAGATGCTTACAGAATGAAATTTTCAACTCTAACAAATAATGAACTAGAAGAATCTTATAATCATGTTATGAAAACTTTAGATTGGCCTCAAGGAATAGCTGGTGAAACTCGTCATTTTCTTGATTGGATGTATGGTATAAATTTGTCAAGAGCATTAATGAGTGCTATAAAAAGTGTTGGAAAATTTAAAATTATGAGTATAGGAAGAGTACAAGGCCCTGCTTTAAACCTGGTTGTTGAAAAAGAACTCGCTATAAAAAATTTTGTATCAACACCCTATTGGCAGATTTATATCATAATATATGATGGAAAAAATAAACTTGAATTAAAATATGAAAAAGATATAACAAAAAAATCAGATTTAATTAAGTTTAATAATCTTAAAGGAAAAAAAGCAGAAGTAAAAACTGAGATAAAAGAACAAAACCTAATTCCTTTACCTCCTTTTGATTTAACAACTTTACAAATTGAAGCTTACAAATTTTTTGGAATAAATCCCGCCTTAACTTTACAAATTGCTCAAAATTTATACCTTGCTGGTTTAATATCTTACCCAAGAACCTCATCTCAAAAAATTCCTTTTTCAATTAATCCCAAAAAAATAATTTCAAAATTATCTCTTTTTTATAAAGAAACAAATTTATGCACAAGGGAAAAACCAGTAGAAGGAAAAAAATCAGATCCGGCACATCCCAGCATCTATCCGACTGGGGAAATTCCAGAAAATTTATCCGCTGATGAAAAAAAGATTTATGATTTAGTAGTAAGGAGATTTTTATCTTGTTTTGCCCCAGATGCAATAATTGAGAATAAAGTAATCTCTCTCACTATTAATAATTTAAGATTTCTTACAAGAGGAATGGAAATAAAGAAAAAAGGTTGGTTAGATATTTACAAGGCAAAAATGAATGAAAAGGAGATCCCAACTATAAATGGAGATGTTTTGATAACAGAACAAAGAACAGAGGAAAAAATGACACAACCCCCTAGGAGATATACCCCCGCTTCCATTATTTCAGAATTAGAAAAAAGGAATTTAGGAACAAAAGCAACCCGTTCATCCATAATTCAAACATTATATGATAGAAATTATATAAAGGGGCAGAATATTGAAGCTACTCAATTAGGAATATCTTTAATTGAAACATTAAAAAAATATTCTCCTATAATAATCGATGAAAAGTTGACAAGAAAATTCGAGAAAGAGATGGAAATTATACAAGAGTCTCATAAAAACTTAAATGAAAAACAAGAAAAAGTTATAAATGAGGCAAAGGAAGTTATAGTTTCAATATCAAAGGAATTTAAAGATAAAGAAAAAGAGATAGGAAAAGAATTAGTTGGAGCAGAAACAGAAAGAAGGCAAAAAGAAAAAAAAGAATTAGAATTAACCGAATGTAAAAAATGTAAAAAAGGAAAATTAAGAATATTGTATAATAAAAATCTTAAAAGATATTTTGTTGCTTGCAGTAATTACCCTGAATGTAAAACAACTTTTACCTTGCCAAATGGATTAGTAAAGAAAACAGATAAAATATGCGAGCATTGTGGATTTCCTAAATTAATTTTGATTAAAAAAGCAAAAAAACCTTGGGAATTTTGTTTCAATCCCGATTGCCCTAGTAGGAAAAATAATTAGGAGTAATATTTTATGGCAAGTTGGTGTCTGTATTGCGCAAACCAGAAAAAAGTATTTAGAGTAGCTACTGAGTATTTATTCTATTTTAAATGAACAGATGCAAGTTTTTGGCAAACAAGGTATAGGAGATTAGTACAATATTCTAGATGCAGTTATTAAAATTTAGGTGAAGAATGGTAAAGTTATATCATGTTATTTATAGTTTAGGATAGTTACTAAAATTTTTTAAATCTTAAAATAATCCTCTTTTTTTTATCCCTTCATTTGTTATTATAAAGTTTAGTTCTTTTTCTCTTAAACTCCTGTGCTTTATCAATCTTGCAGTTCTTTTACCTCTTATATTCTCTAATTCTATTATACATTTACTCCAATATCTTAAAATATCCCCACCAACCATTCTCATTTCTGCTTTTTTTCCTGCTCTAAATTCTTCTTCTGATAAATACTCGTGATATGCTTGGTTTGTAACGATTATTGCTATGTTTTTTGTTCTTGATATTTCTGCAAGAATTTTCATCTGTCTTGCAAGTTCTGAATTTATCTCTCTTATATTTTGTTGTTTTTCTTTTGCTTCTGCTAGCTCTAGTCTATAAAGCATGGTCATCCCATCTATTATTACCAGAGAAATATTTTTTTTGTTTATTTCTTTTTGTAATTTATTTATTGCTTCTTTTTGCTCAGAAAAATTTGTTACTTTTAATAATAAAATATTTGATAATACATTTTCATAATCTTCTTTAGCCAGTTGTTTGATTCTTTCTATACTAAATCCCCCCTCGGTATCTATATATATAACCTTATTTCCTTTTTTTGCTTGACTTACGCAAGCTAAAATACAAAAATTTGTTTTTCCTGTTCCCGCTTCCCCATATATCGTGGTTATAACTCCCTTTTCATACCCGCCATAAAGAAATTTATTTAAATCATAACTTCCAGCAGAAATTTTTTCTTCTTTTTCCATAATCTTATAAGAAAATTTAGATTAATAAGTATTTAGGTAGTGAAATTAATAAAAGAACAAAATAAATTTATTATATATTTTTTCTTTTTAATTATTCGCTGAAAACCTGGGCTTGAAATTTATACAACTCAAAACCTCTTTGTTGCCATGTCCCTTTTGGCAATCCTGCCTTATTACATAATGCTTCTAAAAACTCTATTTTATTAAAACCAAATTCTTTTGCTACTTGTGGAAGCAGTAATCCAGAAGAACCCATAAATTTGCACATTAGTCCATCTTTCCCAATTTCTATATCTCTTATACTTGTTACTCTTTCTGGTTTTGTTAGGATAGAAATTTCTATTTTAATTTGTTTTAATTCTTCTTTTGTCACAGGAAGAAATCTTGGATCACCCATTGCAGCTTCTTTTGCTGCTTCGTATATATTCTTATATAAATAGTTAGTAGCATAAGGAAATCCTATACACCCTCTTAAGTGCCCGCCTTTTTTTAATGTTACAAAAACCCCTCTAAATTCCTTAAATCTCGGTTCTTTTTCAATTTCAAGCAAAATTGTTGGTTTTCCTATATGTAATTCTTCTTCTATTGCTTGTCTTGCTAATTTTAATAGTTTTTTTTGTTCTTCTATAGAATAAATATTATTCTGCATATTTGTATTTAAAATACTAGGTTAATAAACATTTTGATTTTGTCCTAATCCTAACAAGCGAGCCCGAAGGGCGATTCTAGCATCAGAACGAACGCGAGGGGAATTATGTAAGAGGAAAAATATGTTTTCTTTTTATTTCACAGCTTTTTTAAAATCACTTTCAATTTTATCAAGCTCTTTTTCTATTTTTTCAATAGCATCATTTAAAGCTTTTTTTGCTGTTTTCCCAGATGTTTTTATTTTAAGAATTGGATTTTTTGTTGGATGTTCTTTTCTCCATGCAGCAAATTCTACATCCTCATCCTGAATAAGATATGCTCTTAATATTTCTGCAATTGTTGTATTATCCAATTCAAGTTCTATCTCGTTTTTTTCTTCTTTAATATAATTAATTTTCATAATTGAAGTAGTTAATTTTGCTTTTTAAATTTATTGTTAATATCAAGAAAACCCTATATACTTTATTTTGGCTTTCCTTGATTCAGAAATTTAATTTTTAGTTAAATAATTCCTTATTTACTAAATAAATCCTGAGGAATATTTAATTTAATTTCAGAACTATATTTTTCTAATCTTCCTTTTATTTCATTTAATACTTTTCTTGCTTCATCTTCTTCTGAAAAAACATATCCAACAACTCCTTTAAATCCCTCTTCTGAATTTTCTGTTGAATAAAATAAATATAAGGAATTAGATATTTCCCTAAAAAACATTATCTAATAAAGCCCTATAAATACACTTTCCTTCTATTCTGATATAAATAGAACCTTTTGAGTAAGGAATATCTTCAAGAATTTTTTTACTTCTATAGATAATAAAACATGTATTATAAAGAATAACTATTTTTCTTTATTTTCTTCTTTTTTCTTTCTTCTAAATATTCTTGCAAAAAAACTTGGTTTTTTCTCTTCTTTATCCTCTTCTTTAACTTCTTCTATTAATTTCTCGGCTTCATTACTTTCTTCATATTTTTCTTCTTCTTTTTTTTCTTGTTTTTTTGTTCTTCTCCAAATCATATCATTTATTTCTTTTAAACCCATCTCTTTTTCTGCTTCTTTTTCTATTTTTTTCTTGTATTTTTCCTCTTCTGTTTTTTCGTTTTCTTCTGAAAATTCTTTAATTTTCTCTATCTTTTCTTTTTCTTTTTTCATTCTTTGTAAATCTGCAATTGTTAAATTTTTTATTTTTTCTCTATCAATTTTCAAAATATAAGAAGATTCTGACTTTTTTTCTGGTTTTGCTCTGACAAAAACCGGCTCTTCTTTTGTTTCAGAATAACTCCATTCTTCTTTTTTTGTTATAGTTGGTTTAATTTTTATTTCTTCAGTTATTATTGGAGAACCCTTAATTAATTTTATTTTTAAAAATTGTTCTAATTTAGAAATTATTTTTTCTGCATTTTCGGGCAGGTTTCCTTCTTCTATTATTGTTATTTTTTCTTCTCTCTCACCTATAGCATCTGCAAGTTGTTTTTGAGATAGGTTCATCCTTCTTCTTGTTGTTTGTATAGACCAGTTAAAATTATCAACTAGATCTATGGGCTTTTCAATTATAGTATAATCTTTTCTTAATGTTTTTGTGTTATAATCTATTGGTTTTCTTAATTTATCTAGAGTTATTCCTTGGGGTATATATTCTTCTTTTTTTGGTTTTGGTTTTTGTTGCAATCCTGCCATTCTGCTTAATCTTTCATATACAGTATAGGGTTTTTCAGATTCTGCAATCTGAGAATAATCTGGTTTTTGAACAACAGGTAGATTTTCTCTTCTTAAACATTCTTTACATGCTTTAATTAATTCTGCCCCATCAATAACATCAAGAAGCTCTGCCTCGTTTTCATTTCTTCCACAAAAATAACATTCTGCCATATTCTAATCATAATTTATCTGTATTTAAATTTTATTATAATATATTATTTTTTATTTTAGTTAAGCTTTGTTATTCCTCCATTTCTTATTTCTTTGTCTATGATTTTTTTAATATCTTCAATTGATATTTTTTCTGTAATTTTTGTTTTTTCATTAATAAGAATTGTAGGAAGTTTATCTATATCATAATTGCTTAATAAGGTATTAATACTTGTAAGATTATTATCTCCTGCAATTGGTATAAGTATTATGGTATCGCCATATTGTTGTTTAATTTGAAATAACATCTTTGAATAAACTTCTTGCAAGGCTTTTTGTTCTATGCTTGGATTATTATATTTGTAGATATAAACAATATTTATATAAGAAGCGTTGCATTTATTTTTTATTTTAATACTATTTACCCAGAAAATAGCTCTTAACAAATCAAATTTTTTATGTTCAGCTTTAATAACTTCTGAAATTTTGTTTGCTTCTTCATAATTTGAAAGTTGTTGTGCTTCTTTGTAAATCTCATCGCCAAAATTTATGTTATCTTTAACTGCTTTGTCACAATTATTAATATCTAAGTTATTAAGAATATCATTTTGAAATTTAACATCTGCCAAAGTAACTTCTGATTTTATATAAGTTAAATAAGCATTATTATTTCTTACATTTTCAAAACTAAAACCTATAAAGATACCTATTCCAAAAACTAGGACAGCTAATAAAAATGCATATAAAAATACTATTTTTTGAGGTTTTTGTTTTACCATTTTATATCTTTTCTTAATATTTTGTAAATAGAGACCAACAAAACTGTTGGATAAACTGATAAATACAAACACAGATAGATTAATAGGTTAAAAAAGCTTTTCTTTATTCCTGGATTAATAGTTTTTAATCCTGTTAAAGTTAAATATAAACCAAGCAAGAAAACAACAATACCAAAAAAATTCAAAACAGTTACAGTAATATAAATATTATTCATAGTTAACAGAGGAACATTTGAAATAAAAGAGGTATGAGTTACTTGATACATAAGTAATAATCTTCTTATAGATAAGTAAAAAAATACGCTTAATCCAAATAATCCTAAAAACATAGAGGTTGTAAATAAAGGAACAATAAAATATCCTAAACTTCCTTTTTTTAGCATTTCACTTTTATATTTAAGAACTGTTTGTATTCCCCCTATATCCCATCTTATTCTTTGCCTCCACCATTTTTTTGCTCTATTTGGAACAATAGTATATGTTCCGGCAGCAAGACACATTCTTATTTTATATCCGTTTTTTATTAATCTCCATGTTATTTCAACATCTTCAGTTATATTTTTAACATCAAAGCCGCCTACTTTTAATAAAGCATCTTTTCTATACATACTTAAAGCTCCTGGTGTAACCCAGATTCCCTCTACAAATTCAAGTAATTTTCTTGAAAAAGCAATCATAGCATATTCTGAAGCTTGTAATTTTTCTAACATTTTATCTTTATTCTTTACAAGAATTCTTCCTGTAACGCTTGCAACATCTTTATCGTCAAAAAAACCTATCATTTTTCCTATTGCATCGCTACAAATATAGCTGTCGGCATCCATAATAACAACAAGCTCGCCTTTTGCTATTTTTAATGCTTGATTTATAGAATCTGCTTTACCTGAATTTTTTTTATTAAGAATCTTGACTAATTTATTTTTTTTCATAACCCCTTCTACTATTTTTCTTGTATTATCTGTAGAACCATCATTAATAACAATTATTTCTAAAATATTTTTATAATCAGATTTCAGTACAGCTTCAACTGTTCCTTTTATTGAGTCTTCTTCATTATAAGCAGGAATTAAAACAGAAACAGAATATTTTCTTGTTGTTTTAGGATAATCAAACATTCTATTTTTGTTTTTAATATAAAGAGTTATGAAGAAAAAGAAAAAATACAAAGATATAAACATATAAGTTAAATAAATTTTAGCTATAAGTTCCATTTTATTATCATATTATTCCTTATTTTCTTCATGGTTTGTTATTTATTTCTTTAATTTCACCAACCTCTCCCTCCCCAACATCTTCTGGTTGTAAAGAAAAATAATTATAAAATTCATCATTTAAAGAAAGTTCTTTTGTGTGTCCAGATTTTTTTGCTTTTATTAAATTAAGTTGTAAAAATTTTTTTATATGTTCATAAGCTTTATTACCACGGATTTTTACAATTACAGATTGTTTTATTGGTTGTTTGTAAGCTATTATTGCAAGAGTTGCTTGTTCTGCTTTTGTAAATTCTGAACTTCCAGAAGCTAATTTTCCTGTTATATTATGATATTCTTGTTTTATATCCATTTTCCATAAATCCCCTCTTTGAATTATGGTTATTGCTCCATCTAAATTATCATATTTTTCTTTTAGCTTAGAGATTAAAATTTTTAGCAGTATAGGATTAATATTTGTCAACATAACTAATTCTTGGGTATTCAACCATCTTCCTGCAACAAATAAAGCAGCTTCTATTTTTCTTAAATATTCTTTTTCTCTCTCTTCGTCTATATTGATTTTTTCTTCTTCATTCATAAAAAATAAAGATAAATAAAGATTTTAAAGCTTATTGTATGTTTGTTTTTTCTTGCTAGCTCACATTTCAAGCCTGTTCGTTTGGAATGCTCGGCTCGCATCCTCGCGTTCGTTTTGATGCTAGAATTGCACCCTCGACTCGCCCTCCGGGCTCGCTCGCAAAAAATAAAATTTATTCAATATCAAATCTTAATATAGCACCATATCCCTTAGTCATATTCCAAAACTGCTCTCCTTCTTCTGTTTCTGTTGAAATTATCTCTACTTTAGCACTTATCGATTCTGCTAATCTCCTTGCTTCTGCAATTTCCTCTGCTCCTAATTCCTTACTTAATAATAAAGTTTCAACTGCACCATATTGTATTGCTTTTTCCACATTCTCTTTTCCATAAATTGCTTTTTTTCCTTTTCCTATTAAATTAAAGAAATCTTCTAATAATTTTTTTTCTTTAGTTATTTCTTGTTCTGCTAAAACATCTCTACTTGCTTCAACCAATAACTCAATACCATGTTCATCTGCATATCCTAAATCTTTTAAAGCAATAATCTTTTCTTTCAAAGATGTTATAAGTTGCCCTTCTTTAAGAAAATCTTCCTTGCTTGGCATAGGGCCGCCAATCATTATTCCTTTTAATCTAGGAAGATCAAAATAAAGCTCTTTCATTGTATCTGCAATTTTTCTAAAAAATTCTTTTGCTAATCCTTCGGTAATTCTTGAAAATCTTGCTGCACTTTGCCCTCCTGCCCTAATCTTTCCTGGGACTCCTGATGTAATGTGCCTTAAAATTTTAATTTGTTTTCCTTCTAATAACCCAAAGGTTGCTTCTTTTCGATCTAATACTACTAAACCATAAACCTCTGTTGCTTTTAGCATCTCTCTCAAAGGTTCAAGAACAAATTCTTTATCACATCTATATAATCTTGTTCTTAATTCTTGTGGTGGTTCAATTGCCCATAGTTTCATATTAGTTTGCCCTTCTGTTTCTGAAATATTTCCACAAAAAATAGCCATTCCATTTTTAGGAGTTGTTTTATATAATTTTAATTCTCTTGTTATGCTTTCTAAAGCATCTATAACATTTTTTCTTGTTGTTTTTGATTTTATGTTGTCTGCTGTTGATTTTTCAGCTTCAATTTGATTAGCAACAATATTTATGTTAGCTCCTGCTGGAATAAGAACAGTTATGAGTTCTGTATGTCTTCCTTTTATCTTTTCTAATTCTTTAATCAGATTTTCAAGTTCGTATAGTGTCAGGGCCATATTTGTTAATATTTTTAGTTATTTAAAAAATCTTCTAAAATAAGAAATTTTACGGCTATATTTGTTTAGTCAAAGAAATTCTACTTTAAATTTCCCTTGTTTTATTTCCTTAGCATTTACAACAGCTTTTAAATCATCTAACATCTCTTTTAACTTATCTTTTTCTTCTATTGTTAATATTATTTCTGCTTTCATGCTTTTTTTTGCTTCAGATTTTGCTTGCCTAACTTTTCCTAGGATATTATAAAATAATAATAAGTTATCTAATTTCTCTTCTTTTTTATATTCTGGCCATTTGCTTAGATGAATGCTTTTATCTTTTTCTCTCTCTCTGAAATAGTTCTGATAGATTTCTTCTGTTATAAAAGGCATGATTGGGGCAATTAATTTTAAAATAGTTAATAAAGAATGATATAAAGTATATTGAGCAGATATTTTTTTATCTCCTTTTTCATTATATATTCTATTTTTTATTATTTCTAGATAATTATCACAAAAATTATTCCAAAAAAATTTTTCAACTTCATATTTTGCTTTATTATATTCATAATTTTCAAATGCTTCTGTGCATTTTTTTACTAAACTATTTAAGCTTGCTAAAAATAGCTCATCTATTTTTTCTAATTTTTTAGGTTTTTCTCCTTTATAATCTTTCAAATTCATAAAAGAAAATTTAGAAGCATTGAATAATTTTGTTATAAATCTTTTTCCTGTTAAAATATCTTTTTCTTGATAATCTAAATCTTCCCCTAAAGAACTTGTACTTGCCCAATATCTCAAAACATCTGCTCCATATTTTTTAACAATTTCTTGAGGTTCAATAACATTTCCTTTGCTTTTTGACATTTTCTCTCCCCCTAATGTAACAAAACCAGAAACCATAATTTCTTTCCATGGGAGTTTTTTTTCTTGCAAATAAGATCTTGTTATTGTGTAGAAAGCCCAGGTTCTTATTATATCATGAGCTTGAGGTCTTAGAGAATATGGAATTTTTATTTTTTCCTTTATTAAAGAAGATGCTATTTGTGGAGTTAAAGATGAAGTTGCCCACGTATCTAAAACTTTTTCCTCTGCTTTTGCTTGAAATTTGCATTTTTTGCATATTTTTTTTACTTGCATAGGATCTATGGGAAGCTCTTTTTCTTCTGCAACAATAATTTTTTTGCATTTGGGGCATTGCCATGCTGGAATAGGAATTCCAAAGTGCCTGTCTCTTGAAATATTCCAATCCCAACATAATCCTTCAATCCATGCTTTATATCTTTTAAACATAAAATCAGGATACCACTTAATTTTTTCTCCTTGCTTTATCAATTCTTTTTTCTTATCTAAAATTTTAATAAACCACTGCTCTGTTGGTAGAAACTCTATCTCTGTTCCACATTTATCATGAACATTAACAATATGTTTTATTTGTTTTTGTTCTGTTATTAAGTTTTTTTCTTTTAGTTCTTGCAATATTTTTTTTCTTGCTTCTTTAATTTTTAATCCCTCATAACCTTTAATATTTAAAGTTCCGTCTTTATTTATAATTATTTTTGGTTTTAAGTTATGTTTTTTTATAGCTTCAACATCATATTTATCACCATAAGAACATACCATCAAAACTCCTGTTCCTTTTTCTATATCTGCAGATTCATCTTCTATAATAGGAACTTCATAATTAAATAAAGGAACTTTTGCTTTTTTTCCTTTTAATTTTTTATATCTTTCATCTTTTGGATTAATAAAAACAGCAACACATGCACCTAATAATTCTGGTCTTGTTGTAGATATAAGTAAGTCTTTTCCTTCACATGAAAATTTTAATGTTGAAAACAAAGAATCTTGCTCTTTATCTTCTAATTCAGCTTGGGCTATTGAAGTTTGACATTCTACACACCATAAAGTTGGAAATTCTTTTTTGTAAATTTCTCCTTTATTAAATAAATCTATAAAAGATTTTTGTGAAATTTTTTGCACATTTTTATCTATTGTTGAATAATAAATGTTATAATCACACGAGATTCCTATTTTTTTCCAATCAGAAATAAAATCCTCTCTTATTTCATTTATTGTTTTTAAACAAAGTTCTATAAATTGAGCCCTTGACATCTCTTTGCTTTTTACATTTTTTAATTTTTCAACTAATCTTTCTGTCGGCAAGCCATTATCATCTGTTCCAAAAGGATAAAAAACCCCTTGCTTCATCCTTCTATATCTTGCAATAAAATCTTGTTGAGAATAAGAAAAAGCATGTCCTATATGCATTTTCCCAGAAACAGTTGGTGGCGGAGTATCAATCGAGAATATATTTCTTAAATCAGGATTAAATTTAAATATATTCTCTTTTTCCCAAAATTTTCTTATTTTTTCTTCGGTTTCTTCAAAATTATATTCTTTCTTTTCTAACATATTTTAAAAGAGTTCTTATTATTTAAAAAACCTATGGTATTTTGATTTTTCTCTTTTTCGTTAGATTTAAAAATAACTTTATCTTAATTCATTTATGTCAGATAAAATTAATATTCCTTCAGGAACAGGCGGATTATTAAGGTATGATGAAGAATATCCATCAAAAATTATATTAAAACCCCTGCATGTTGTTGGTTTTATAATAGCAATTTTTATAATTTGGTTAGGTTTAAAAATATTTATAAAATAAAGAACAAGTTAAATCATGATAGAGTTCTCGCCAAAAGAACCTAAAAATCTCGTAATATTTTTAATCTTAATTTTCTAATACCTCTTTTTAATAGTAAAATATATTAATGCTATTTTCCTATATATATTATGGAATCTAATGAAGAAAAGTTTATTCTTAGCTTAAATAATGCGAGAAAATCATTACAAACAACAGATCATTTAGTATATGTTACCTTTCCTTTATTGAAAGAACAAAGATTATTATTAAAATCATTAGAAGAATTACAAAATGCAATAATAAATATCATAAATGCTATTTTACAATATGAGTCCTATTACAGAAAAATCCCTATCTCTTTAGATTTTAAAGAAAACTTAAACATCTTTAAGAAAATAGCCCCTTCTTATAATATAAATCTCAGTCAAATAGAAAAAATAACAGAAATATTAGAAATAGCAGAAGAGCATAAAAAAAGCCCCTTTGAATTTGTAAAAAATGACAAAATAGTAATTATGGGTGATAATTTTAAAACAGAAGTTTTGTCACTAGACAAAATAAAAAACTATATTATCGAAGTTAAAGATTTTTTAAGAAAAGCAGCAATGAAAATAAATAGATAAATATTAATTAAAGAAAAATATAAATACTAGGATTTTATAAATAAAATGCGCTAAAGAGGTAAAAGATATAATATTTAATTTCTTTAGAAAAAATGGAAAAAATAATACAGGAGAAAACATCAGCAGACCACTTATTATATGTAAGTTTGAAATATACAAAAACAACAGATGTTATTTTAAACTTATTAGAAAGGTGGAGAAATCTCATTGAAATATGCTTAAATAAAATGTTGGAAAAAGCTAGAAAGAAAAAACTGATAAAAAATATTCCTTCTGCCCCAAAACTAAAAATAGAAAAATGCAAAGAATTATTTAAAAAAAATAAAGAAATAATTGATGTTATAGAATTATTTGAGTTTTTTAAGAGAATCCCTTTAAAGGAAAAATTGAGAGAAAATGAGTTTAGGAAAAATGTTACTTTAAGAGTTCTTGATAGAGGGCAATGGGTTGCTATTGATATGGAAAAATTAAAAGAATATAATGAAATGATAGAAAGGTTTATAAGAGAAATTAAGCAACTAATTTAAACAAAAATGGGAAAAGTCTATGTGATTGTTTCTGGAAAAGGAGGTACTGGAAAAACAACATCAACTATAAATTTAGGAGCTGCTTTAGTAAAATTCAAAGATGATGTAACAATAGTTGATGCAAATTTAACAACCCCCAATCTTTCTTTGTATTTAGGAGCCCCTATTGTTCCTGTTTCTTTAGCTCATGTTTTACAAAAAAAAGCAAATATAGAAGATGCTATATATGAACATCATTCTGGAATGAAAGTAGTTCCATCTTCTTTATCATTAAAAGATTTGAAGAAAATAAATTATGGATTATTAGCAGACACATTAAAAAGTTTGAGAAAATTATCAAATCATGTTATTCTTGATTCTGCTGCAGGTTTGGGAGATGAAGCAATTGCCCCAATGTCTGTTGCAGATGAAGTTATAGTTGTTGTAAACCCAAACATTTTATCTGTAACAGATGCTTTAAAAACAATAAAAATAGCAGAAGAACTGAATAAAAAAATAAGAGGAGTTATAATAACAAGAGTTACTTATGATAAATCAGAAATGTCTATACAAAGCATACAAGAAATGCTAGAAGTTCCAATTTTGGGTGTAATCCCAGAAGACAAAGCAGTACATCAGTCTTTATCAAAAAGGTGTCCTGTTATACACAGCCACCCAAGAAGTCAAGCCTCAAGAGCATATATGGACGTTGCTGCAAAAATAGTTGGTAAAAAAAGAAAAAAAGGTTTCTTTGAAAAATTTTTAAGAAGTTTAGGATTGAGATAAAAAGAAAGGCAATATAGTTCATTCGCAATGTATAGTTTTTTTATTTTAAGAAAAAATATCTCACTTAGATCAATTCTAATTTTAATATTAAGATTAAAAACTATAAAAGATATAAAAGAGATATAAAAGAAAATTTGCTACACAGATTTCTATTGGGTTTGTATTAATGATTATCTTTTATTTATTAATAATTTTTATTTCAAATCTTTTAATAAAGCTTAAAATCTAACTAACTTTACTTCCAACTTCAATATCTTTTTCAGGAATAATCAAAGTAATTTTACTTTTATCTTCAGATACAGCTGCAAGCAGCATTCCTTCGCTTTTTATTCCTTTCATAACTCTAGACTCTAAATTAACAAAAACAATTATTAATTTATCTTTTAATTCTTCTTTTTTATAGTATTGTTTTATTCCTGCAACAATCGTTCTTTTCCCAAGATCTTTTCCCAAATCAATCTTTAATTTGTATAATTTATCAGCTCCCTCTATATCTTCTACATTTAATATTTTTGCAACTCTTAAATCTAATTTGCTCCATTCCTGAAAACTTACTTGTTTCTTATTGGAGTTTTCAGGCTGTTCAGAAATAAGACTTTTAGAAGTATTTTTGACATCTTTGAATTTTATTTCTTCTGTCATGTTAATTATAAAACTTCTTTTAATCTTTTAAATCTTTTTAAATAAAATCTCAGATTTATTAATCTTTCCTACTTTTAAGGGCTTATCAATATCTTTCAAACTTTTAATTTCAAATCCAAAAGTTTTTGCTATTTTTTCGCAAGATTCTGGGATAAAAGAATAAAGCAAGATAGTTATGGATTTTATAGAATCTGCAAGCTCATATAAAACTTTTTTATTATGAGTTTCCCAAGGTTTTTTATCTTGAACATATTGATTACATATATCTATAAATTCAAAAATTAAATTTAATGCCTTATCTAATTCATAATTCTCAATTAATTTTTCAATTTCCTTTAATCTTAATTTTTCTAATAGTTTATTTTCACATTTTTCTAAACCATATCTTTCAGCTAAAGTTGATATTCTGCTTATTAAATTTCCAAGTTTATTTGCTAATTCATTATTGTGTTTTTCTTTAAGTTTCTCTTCGGAAAAGTCTCCATCTTCACCAAAAACAAAATTTCTTGCTATATAATATCTTATAGAATCTGTAGAATATTTTTCTACAAGAATTTTAGGAGAAATAACATTTCCTAAGCTTTTGCTAATCTTATTTCCATTAAATGTTAAAAATCCATGAACAAATATTTTTTTTGGTAATTCCTCATTTGCTGCAAGTAACATTGCCGGCCATATTACACCATGAAACCACCCATTATCTTTTCCAAGTAGATGAAGATCTGCTGGCCAGTATTTTTTATTTCTTCCTGCTCCCGATAAATAATTAAGTAAGGCATCAAACCAAACATAAATAACATGTTTTTTATCAAAAGGAAATTGAATTCCCCAACTAAAATTTGTTCTTGTTATGCTTAAATCTCTTAATCCTTCTTTTATCCTGTTTATTATTTCATTTTTTCTTTCCTCGGGCAAAAGAAAATTAGGATTTTTTTCATATATCTTTAATAATTTTTCTTGATATTTGCTTAATTTAAAAAAATAAGTTTCTTCTTTTATTTTTTCTATTTTTTTATTGAGGTGATAAGGGCATTTTCCATCAATAAGTTCTTTTTCTGTTTTATATTCCTCACATCCAACACAATAATACCCTTCATAAACTCCTTTATAAATATCTTTTTTTATTTTTTTAACAAATTCTTGAACAAATTTTTCATGATCTTTATCTGTTGTTCTTATAAATCTATTATAATTAATATTCAAAAATTTCCATGATTCAATAAATTTCTTAGACATCTCGTCTACAAATTGTTTTTCTGTTTTTCCATATTCTTTTGCACTTAATGCTATCTTTTGTCCATGTTCATCTGTTCCTGTCAAAAAGAAAACATCTTTTCCTTGCAATTTATTCCATCTTGCTAGAATATCTGCTATTATTTTTTGATATGCATGCCCTATGTGTGGAGAAGCATTAACATAATCTATTGCAGTTGTTATATAAAATTTGTTTCTTTTTTTCATAAATTAATTTAGAAATCTGTATTAAAAAAGATTACTATTTCTTTTTCTTTGGCTGTTCCTTTAATAAGATTTTTCTCTCTAAAGTTTCATTAGCTTTTCCTTCTTTTTGAGAATAATTTAAAATGTGAGAGTAGATAGAAGATGCTTCTCTTCTATCAAAACCTAAATCCATTATAACCTGAATATAATCTTCTTCTGATAATTTGTAAGGTGGATTTAATCCATAAACTAAATATTTGTTTCTCTTTAATCTTTTTTCTTCAATTAATCCTTTCAAAATAATTCCATATTGCGGATATTTTTTACAAAATTCATCAATCCCTTCTTTTGTTGTTCTTGCTTTCATTTCTTCATCCAATTCTTCTATCTTTGCAATAACTCTACTACCAATTTCTTCTTTTTTTTCTAACAAATCAACAATATTCTTGGCTGTTTTGTTTAATCTTCTGATTCCTTTTTCTCCTAAATTATTTAAAGTTCTATACAAAATATCAGAAGCAATCATCAATCTTACATATTTTTCAATTTCTGTTCTCTCTGGCATTTTAAACATAATCTTTATATCTTTATAAAAATTTATTAATTATAGTATACATATTAAAATTAAATTTGCATCAGTAGTATAGTGGTTAGTATATCGGCTTCCCAAGCCGATGACCCGGGTTCAAATCCCGGCTGATGCATCTTGCATAGTTTGCCATATCTTTCATGAGCAAAAGTTCTACAATCCTTTCTTTAAACAAAGCATTTTGCAACTATTAAAGGAAAAACTAATGTAGCATCTGCAAAAACCTTAACATATTTTCCTTTAATCTTCCCCCAAGAAACAGCTTCTTCTGGAGCTGCTCCTGAATCACTACCATCATATTCTTGTTGCGTATTTATATAAACAGCATAATCTGCTCCATTTCTTAACATATTTGCATTAAGTATAGCATGTTTTATTATTCCTGCTCCTAAAATTATAACCCCTGTTTTTTTCTTTCCAATAGTTGTATCATTAAACCACTTCAAATCATCAGTAATGTCTATATTAAAATCTGGATGTTTAAATTTAAAAAAATAAACATTATCACCCAAAGCCCCATCTGTTATGCAAGGGCAATAAACAGGAATTTTATTTTTCCAAGCTTGATAATAAATACTTTTCTCATCATTTATTTTCTCGCCTAATTTCCATATTATTTCTAAAGGAATTGTTATTTTTCCTGTTTTTTTCTGTTCCGAATATAGCTCTTCTAATATTGGTTGAAAGAATTTTTCAAATTCAACATATCTTGAATTAGGAGCAAAAATATTTCCTATTCTATTTATTCCTACTTTTCTCAAAACTTTACCATTTGCTTTAAAGTCCCCTAATTTAAAATCTCCCAAACATTTAATTATATCTTCTTCTATGCCGCCAGTTGTTGTTACAATAACATTTATCATTTTGTTTTTTGCTAAATAACAAAAAACATCTCTTAATCCAGAACTAACTAAATTAGAAGTATATCCTAAATAAATATATGCTTTATCTTCTCTCATTTTTTTAATTATTGAAATTGCTTTTGCTAAATTTGTAGCCTGAAAACCGCTTGTTTCATAAGAATCAATTAATTTATCATAATCTAAACTATTATTAAAATCATATCCTTTAATACTCTTGCTGGAAACTTCTTTGCTTTTTCTTAATAAATTTTTCTTTGCTATTTTTAATTTGTTTATCATTTTATATTATATTTTTCTATTTACATATTTTTATAAAGAAAGCAGGTTTTTAAATTTGAGGGACTTTATTTATTTAATCTAACAACAGCATCTATCCCTCCAGGGACTCTATCATATAACTTTTCTAAGGGAAGAATCTCAACAGCATGCCCCCACTCTTGAAAAACATACCATTTATTATCTTTTTTTCCAAGAACAATACATGCATGAGTTACATAATTTTTTTTAAATAAACTTTGGGGATACCAAGAAAAAATAATATCTCCTTGAGTAATGATATTTTCAGCTTCTCTAGTATTAGTTTCTTTTAATCTTTTTATTATTTCATAATATTTCAATTTTGGGTTTTCTTTTTTAATTTTTTTAAATATTTCTGAGCTTTTTTCTTTTTTCTCCCATATAACATAACCTTTATCTTTTAAATTATCTAACAAGTTCCAAGTTCCTCCAATTCTTTTTCCATCTCCAATAATTCCTGCTTTTTTGCAAAACTGTAACCCATATACCTCTACTAATCTTTCTTGAACAAAAGCACAGCAAAAATAAGGATGACTAGCATTCTTTAATTGAAATCTTTTGGGCATTTTTCTTTTTCTTTCTAAATATTCTTGCCAGATTTTATTTATTTGTACTTTCTGTTGTATTTCTGTTTCTGAAAAGATCGCTTGTTTTAATGTATCGTCACTGACAATATTATCAAGAGTTTTATAATTAATCGCAGGACTAACTAGAAAGATAGATATAAATGCCATTTCCTTAAATTTCATTAAGATTGATTATTATTTTCTTTTAAAAAGATTATTATACTAAAAAATATAATTAATTTGGAAAAAGCTCTCTAAGAAGTTTTTTTGCATATTTTTTTGCTTCCAAAAGAACGTCGGGAAATTTATGTGGTTCTGTTGTTAGTTCTTTTGTTAATTTTTCAGCAGTTTCTACGCTTATTAAATTTCCAGGAGAAACATATATAGGGTTTGCTTCTTTTTTCAATTTTAAAACTCTTCCAACCACTTTATTATTAATTAATATTTTATCTCCTTCTACTTTGCATTCACCTGGGCTTTCTGTTATTCCTATTGTTGGAACATTTACTGACAAAGAGAAATGGCTTGCTAATCCCAATCCTCTTTTATGAGCTATTCCAGAAGCCCTAACAAAAATGACATCTGGCTTTTCTTCTAATAAATTAAAAACTTTTATCATTGAAGGAAGCTCGCGATAAGCCCTAAAACTAGGAATATAAGGAAAATTAACTTTTTCAGAGATATATTTTTGTTCAATAATCTCTTTATTTTTCATTAAAACAATTGCAGAAATGATTTTATTTCCTTTAAAAATATTTTCGATCCCCCCGTATATTTCTATTAAATTAAAATCAATATTGTCTTTTGTTTTAATAAGTTTGGCAAGTTTTTTTTGTTCTTCTTCTAACTCTTTTAATTTTTCCTGTGTTATTCCAAATTTTTGCATTACATCCGCAATTTTCTTGTTCTCAATATCAGGATTTTTCTTGGTAATTTCTCTCTCTTCAATATTCTCTTTTTTCATATTCTAATTTTATTTTTATTTATATACAAAGGTTATTCATATTCTATATTAAGATTTATTATTTTTTAAACTTAATTTTTTAATATTTTTTCTGTATTATTTATACAAGTTCTAATTCCAAATTAAAAAGCAAACTTTTTTAAGCTATAAAATAATTCCTTTATTATGTTTAAAACAAGATGCAAAAGATGTGGAAGAAAAATAAACAGAAATTTTTATTTTTGTCCATTTTGTGGAAACAGAACTAGAGAAATTAAAGAAGAAGATTTTGGATTTTTAGGGAGAGATGATGTAATAGATTTTCCAGATATAGATATGGGTCTTCCATTAGGAAAAATTTTTAACTCCTTAATAAAAGAATTTGACAAACAATTTAGACAGCTTGATAAAATGATAGCAGAAGATAATAAAGATATAATGAAAACAAATGGCATAAGTATAAGTATATCAACAGAGCCAGGAAAAGAGCCAAGGATAAGTGTAAAAAATTTAAATGAAGAGAAAAAAAGCAAATTAATTACAGAAAAAATTCCTAAAAAAAGTATAGAAATAACAGAAGAGCAGGCAAGCAAAATGGCGAAATTACCTAGACAAGAAGCAGAAACAAAAGTAAGAAGATTAAGCAATAAAATAGTTTATGAAATTGCTCTTCCTGGAGTAAAAGACATAAAAAATATTTTTATTAATAAATTAGAAAACAGCATAGAGATAAAGGCATTTTCAAAAGATAAGGTATATTTTAAACTTATACCAATAAACCTACCAATTTTAAATTATAGATTAAAAGATGAGAAATTATTATTAGAATTAGCAGAAAAATCATAATAAAGAAATTAATTTGGTTAATTTATCTAAAGAATCTTTATATTCTTAGTTTAAATCCGAATTTTATTGATATATAATTTAATCTACCTAACTATAATCCTTCAACAATTAATTTTAAAGAATTTAACTTTAATAACTTAAAGATAAAAATATTATAACTTTTCTAATATACAAAAACTTAAATAGTTATGTTTTTATTTATAATTATGAAAGAAAAATGCCCAAAATGCAAAGGAACAGGAGTAATAAAAGAAAAAGATGGAACTATTCATACTTGCTGGGATTGTTTAGGAAGCGGAGAATTTGATCAGCATAGTAAAGAAGTAAAAGATTCTGGAATAGAAATCTAATAAAAAATAAATCCTAATTTTTGATTAAATCATATAGCAATATTTTTAAATATATTCTAAAGTAAGTATTCCTATGACTAATTTGAAAAAGAGTGAAATGACTGAAAAAGAAATTCAAGAAAAAATAGAAAAATCAAAATCTTATTCTTTAAAAGATGCTGCTGCAGTAAACGCAACGGTTGGTTTTGGTGATAATTTTATTTCCCCTTATATGATAGCAATGAATGCACGAGATAACCAAATAGCTGCTCTAACTTCTATTCCAAATTTAATTGCTCCCTTAGCTCAACTTTTTACTTCAAAAGCGATGGAGAAATATTCGAGAAAAAAAATATTTGGAATTTCTATATTAATCCAAGCTCTAATGTGGATTCCCATAATACTTGTTTCTCTTTTATTTTTAAGAGATATAAGATATGCTCCAATGTTAGTTGTTATTTTTTGGGCTGTATATGCTGCTTTTGGAAATTTTGCAGGGCCAGCATGGTCTTCTTGGATAGGAGATTTAGTGAAAAAAGAAGAATCAGGAAGATTTTTTGGATTAAGAAATAGAATAGGAGGAATTATAGCCCTTGTTTCTATGTTAATTGGGGGTTTTATTTTAGATAAATTTGAGCTATTATCAAAAATTACAAATACTCAAATCTGGACGTTTGCAGGATTTGCTTTTATTTTCTTACTAGCAATGACATTCAGATTAATTTCAAGATATTATGTTTTGCAACAATATGAGCCAGAGTTTAAATTTGAAAAAGAATATTATTTTTCCTTTTTTGAATTTATAAAAAAAGCTTCTACAAATAACTACGGAAGGTTTTCAATTTATATTGCATTAATTGTTTTAACTACAAATATTGCAAGTCCTTTTTATGCTGTTTATATGTTGAAAGTTTTGAATTTTAGCTACACTCAATTTGTTTTAGTTAATGTTGCTGCAACAATAGCTTCTCTTATGTTTATGCCTATATGGGGAAGATTTGCAGATAGATTTGGAAATATTAAAACATTAAAAATTACAGGATTTATTATACCTATAATTTGTTTCTTGTGGCTTGTTTCTCCTAAATTTACATGGTTCTTTTATCTTATTTTAGCTGCAAATTTCTTTTCTGGTTTTGCATGGGCTGGATTTAATCTTGCTGCAGGAAATTTTGTTTACGATGCTGCAACACCTCAAAGAAGAAGTTTGTGTGTTGCCTACTCAAGTGTTTTGAATGGCGTTGGGGTATTTATAGGGGCTACAGTTGGGGGTATATTAGCATCTCACTTACCTACAAATGTCTTCATGATTCATAAATTAATGTTTATTTCATTAATTTCCGGAATAGCAAGATATCTCATCTCTTTTATATTTTTACCTAAGATAAAAGAAGTAAGAACAGTTGAATCAAAAGTAAGTTGGAAAGATGTGCCTCTTGTATCAGAAATCTATAATTTCAATAATTACCTATTAAGAGAATTTCCTCTAATAATAAAAAAACCATTTAAAAGAATAAAATCAAACAAAACAAAAGTTTAAAAGATATAATTTCTCTTTTATAATTATGTCCCGGTAGCTCAGTAGGTAGAGCATCTGACTGTTAAAAGCAAGAGTCTCTTTTGATAGACTATCAGAAATCAGGGGGTCGGAGGTTCGAGTCCTCCCCGGGACGTCTAAAAAATATTTTTTCTTAGGTATATAAGTATTGATTTTTTGCTTCCCTCTCTGCATGCTCAAGAGAACATTCTTATAATAAAATAAAATAAATTATTTTTTGCAGAATCATATTTTAAATAAAAAATTAATTTTAATAAGATTTTTATACTCTAGAATAATAATAATTTTAAGATGGAACTTGATGAAGCAATATCAAAAAGACACAGCGTAAGAAGATTTACTGAAAAAAAACCAGATTGGAGAAAAATTATAGAAGCAATTGATGCTGCAAGATTAGCCCCTTGTGCTGGGAATATTCAAACATTAAAATTTATTTTAGTTGATGATGAAAAATTAATAGAAAAAATAGCAGAGGCATGCCAGCAAGATTTTGTGAATGATGTGCATTTCGTTGTTGTTTTCTGTTCTGATTTAACACAAGCAGAAAGAATGTATGGGGAAAGAGCATTAAGATATGTTAAACAACAAACAGGTGCTGCGATAGAAAATTTCTTGTTAAAATTAACAGAATTAAAATTGGCAACATGTTGGGTCGGCGCTTTTGTAGACGAACAAATAAAAGATATATTAAGAATCCCTGAGAATATTGATGTTGAAGCAATATTTCCAATAGGATTTGAATTAGGAAAACCTGTTAAAAAAAATAAAAAAGAACTATCAGGAATTCTATTTTTTAATTCTTATGGAAACAAATTTATGAAAGAGTGGATAAAATCAGAAGTATAATTTTAAAAAAGAGATAACTCACTTGATCTTAAAAAGCTAGTGAAAAAATAATTGCACACTTTTCTAATAAGAGAGTTAAGGACAAAATTAAAAAGATTGTAAATTGATTATTGCTAAATAAATTTAATTAATCAATAAGAAAAATTACACACAAATAAAAAGAAAAAAGCGCGCCGAAGGCGCGCTTTAAATCATAAAAAATTATTTCCAAACCTCTATACCTAATTCAGACATTTCACTTTTCATTTCTGATTCAGCATATCTTGGTTTTCCAAGAACATATGGGCTCTTAACTCCAGTCATTATTGTTATGACTCTAACTCTTCCGTGGAATTCTTTGTTAATTCTAGCTCCAATAATAACTTGAGCTTCTTGACTTAAATTTTCAGCAACTAATCTTCCGATATTGCTGAATTCTTCAAGTTTTAAGTCAGGCCCACCTGTTATGTGTATCAAAGCACCAGTAGCTCCTTTATAATCAACATCCAATAAAGGATGAGACAAAGCTTGTCTGACAGCTTCTTCAACTCTGTTAGCTGTATCACTTTCTCCTATACCTATAACAGCAACATCACCATTCTTCATAATTGCTGAAACATCTGCATAATCTAGGTTAATCAATGATGGCAAGGTAATTGTTTCCACAATTCCTTTAATCATTGTACTTACTAGTTCGTTTGCAACAGCAAATGCTTGTTCCATAGGCAAGTTTCCAGCAATATCAACTAACCTGTTATTATCTATTACAATAACAGTATCTGCTACCTCTCTTAATTCTTGTAAACCAAATTCTGCTTTATCAATTCTAGCTTTTTCGCAGTCAAAAGGCATTGTTACAACTCCTATTGTTACTGCCCCTGCTTCTTTAGCAAGTTGAGCAATTACAGGAGCTGAACCTGTTCCTGTTCCACCACCCATTCCAGCTATGATAAAAACCATATCTGCTCCAGAAACAGCTTTTTTCAAGTCAGCAATAGCTTCTTTTGCAGCTTCTCTTCCTTTTTGAGGATATCCACCACAACCAAGACCTCTTGTTAACTCTTTTCCAATCAAAACTTTTTCATCAGCTTTTGTTATAGATAGGTGTAAAGCATCTGTGTTAACACCATAAACAGTTGCCCCATTAATTCCTTTGTTGTACAACCATGTTATAGCATTACAACCAGCTCCACCAGCTCCTACAACTTTAATGTTTGCCTTTCCTGCTTTAAGCTCATCGAAATTTATGCTGTGTTTGTCTGCATTTTCGATTGCTTCTTTGGCAAAATCTAAAACCATTTTTATACCTCCTTTCATTTATTAATAATTGATAAAATAACTACTATTTAAAGTTTTCTTTATCCAAGAATATAATGCAGAAAATATTAATTTTTAGAAAAAATAGGAGATTTTAAGTTTATATAAGTAAAGCAAAACTTTTTCAAACAAATTTAATGATATCTTCTTTTTGTTTTTTGTAAATTAGCTAATTCTTTTATAAAAATATGCTCTTCATTTAAAGATTTTAAGCATATATAACAAGAATATGGTTTTCTATAGGGGCTCTTTTCATTTCTAATTTCAAAATTGTTTCCTAAATAAAATAAAAAATCTAAAATAATTTTATCTAAATATCTTTTTCCTATTTCTATTTTAAATTAATTTTCCCAGAGTTTTTAATTTTTTCCAAGTTTTTTCTAATTTTTTATTAGATTCTTTAATCAAAATTTTCAAAAAATTATCATTAACAAGTATTTTTTTATTTTTCATTATAGGAAATTCAATTTTTTCACTTCCTCTTATTTCAACTATTATTTTGTTTCCTAAAGAAATTATTGATTTTTGTTTAATTCCAGCTTCTTGTGCAATTTTAAATAATTTATTAGCAGAATCTAAATTGAAACAACAAACATGTAAAATAAAGGGTTCTTGTTTAAAATAAATAATTTTTTTACTTTTTATTTTTTTTAATTCTTTTTTTAATTCTTTTAGTTTTATTTTTTTATGAGTTCTAAATAAAAATAATCCTGGTTTTTTTTCCTCTTCTCCTAAAATAAGAATTATTCTCCCTGAACAAGAAGAGGTTGTGTAATATTCTTTTTTCTTATTTATTTTATCACATAATTTCTTTATTTTATCATCGTATTTTCCAATATCGCTTTTGTCTCTCTTAGCAAGAGTTGATTTCTTTGCATTCTGAAATTGCACAAAATTCATATTTATAGATAGTTTAATAAGTTTTAAATATTATGATTGTCTTAAGTTAATATATGTAAGATCTGCAAATGATTTAAAACTGAATAAACTAAAAAAATTTTAATTATTTTTTCTCTAAAATTTCAGCATCAATATTATTTTGTTTGCATAATTGAACAAAATTCAAAGCATCGCTATCTTTTCCTATAATTTTTCCGTAATGAATTGGTATTGCTAATTTTGGTTTAATTATAGATGCTGCTTCTGATGCTTCATTAGAATTCATAGTATATGTTCCACCAATAGCTAAAAAAGCAATATCTATTTTTCCTGAAAGATTTTTCATTTCGGGAATTAAATCTGTATCGCCTGAATGATATATTCTTGTCCCATTAATATCTAAAACATAACCATTCCAATATTCTTCTTTAGGATGAAACGGCTTATTAATATTATATGCAGGAACAGCCAAAATTCTGACTCCGTCTATTGATAATGAAGATTTTGGCTCAAGAATTTTTGTATAGATTTCTATTGAAGATTTGTTTATGCTTGACTGGCAATCTGCTGGAATTACTGCAATTGTTTCTTTTTTTATTATTTTTTTTATATCTGCAACAGAACAATGATCATAGTGATTATGGGTTATAAGAATAATATCTGCTTTATCTTTAATATTCCCAATATCATAAGGATCTATATAAATTGTTTTATTATTTGCTTTTATAAAAATAGAGGCATGCCCTAACCACTCTATTTGAATATTATTATATAACATAAAAATCAAAAGATAAATAAGTTTAAAAAGATTGCCTCGCCTTCGGCTCGGCTTGCTTTAAAATTTAAGCCTTATTTAATTTTTCAATTTTGAATATTATTTAAATTTAAGATTATATAATTATATTATATTTTCAGATTTTTTAATTAACTTTAATCGTTTATTTATTAACTTCAATTACCTTAAAAACATCATCATTTTCTCTAGCTTGCTTATCACATCTAACAGCAACTAATTCTTTTTTATCGGCTTTTTTAATAGGTTTATGATTTTGTTGCATACTTTTAACTTTTAATCTTATTACTCCAGTTTTATTTCCTTCTATAATTAACTCATCTCCAAGTTTAAAACCAGAGGCTGTTATTTTTATTATTACTACTTTTTTCTTGTTTAGATAATTAATGACTTTGCCAACTATTATCTTTTTTTTCTTAGCATTACTCCCCCTTATATTTGTGAAATCATCAGAAGTTGGGGATTTTATATAAAAACCAGATGAAAATTTTCTATTATAAACAGATTCTAATTCGTTCATTAATTCTTTTTTTCTTTTTTCTTTCAAGTTTGTATCAATTGCTTCTCTATAAACTCTCGTAACAATATCAACATAATCAGCATCTCTGTTTCTTCCTTCTATTTTAAATGCTTTTATCCCGGCTTTTTTTAATTTATCAAAAAATGGCAAGGTGCACAAATCTTTTGCAGACATAACAAAATTATTTTTTAATTTTAATTCATTTCCTTCTTCATCTGTTATTTTATATTCTCTTCTGCATGGCTGAAGACATTTTCCTCTGTTTGCTGATTTTCCAAATAAAAATTGAGAGGTAAAACATCTTCCGCTTTCAGCAACACACATCGCGCCATGAATAAAACATTCTACCTCAATTATTTTGGATATTTTTTTGATTTGTTTTAAATTTAACTCGCGAGCCAAAACAATTCTAGATGCTCCTAATTTTTTATAAAACTTGGCTGCTTCTATATTTGCAACACTTGCTTGAGTTGAAATATGAAAGGGAATTTTATATTTTTTGCATAATTCTATAACAGAAAAATCCCAGCATATGATTGCGTCAATTTTTCCTTTAACTTTTTTTATTAGTTTTTCTATTTTTTTAATTTCATTATCAAAAATTATTGTGTTTAATGTTAAATATTTTTTAACTTTGTACTTTTGGATTTCATTTAATTCAGATAAAGTAAAATTCTTTGCATTATCCCTCATATTGAATTCTTTTAATCCAAAATAGATAGCATCTGCTCCTGCATTAACAGCAGCAACAAAACTTGGCATATCCCCAGCGGGCGCAATTAGTTCATATTTTTTATTTTTCATTTAAAATATCTCAATTATATTTTTTAATATATCATATTTTAATTTTTTCTTTTAAATTTTCTTGCAATTTTTTAAGTAATCCTCTTTCTTCAAATTCTATTTCATACTTATCTTTTTCATTTTTATACCAATTCCACAAAGAGCGAAAATCGCGATATATTTTACCATGTCTAAAATAACCAATGGTATTATATTTAAGAATTTCATATTCCCCATCAGTTCTAGTTATTATTTTTCTTTTTTCTTTTATCATATCAAATTTTTAATAAAAAAGTTTAAAAATTTAACTTTTATAGTTTGAATGTAACCTGAACATTTGCAGTTATTTCTAGATTTTTTGGAGAAATATTTGTGGCTGCTTCTTTCATTTCTGAAAAAGAATTTTGTTCAGAATAAGAATATGCTCTATAAGGAGAATAGTTATAATCGTTTGTAGTTACAGAAATAATTCCTTTAATTTTTTTACCTAATCCAGAGGCAATAGCTTCTGCTTTTGTTTTAGCATCTATTGTTGCATTTTTTAAAGCCATTGTTTTATATTCATTATTTTTTTCAGAAGATAATTCAAAATTTATGTAATTAATAATTGCTCCAGAATCAACAGCTAAATCAACTATTTTTCCAACTTTATCAAAATCTTTTGTGGTCACTTTAATATAATTTGAAACAATATACCCCCTAAAAATTTGTTGTCCATTAATCCAATTATAATCTTCATAAATATTATAATTTTCTGTTTGTATATCTTCTTTCTTTAACCCAAGTTTTAAGAGTTCTGTCAAAATTTTATCAGAAATTTCCGAATTTTTATTTTTTGCAATTTCTGCTGATGTAGCATCTTCTGTTTTTATATGAATATAAATAACTGCTTCATCCGGTGCAACAAACATTTGATAATTTCCTTGTGTTGTTATAGTATTTCCCTCTTTATTTTTTAATAAAGAAACTATAAATATGGCAGCTATAACTACGACTAAAGAAACAATAATTGCTGTTAAATTTATTTTATTTTTCATATTATTTTCAGGTTTTATTTATATTTAAATATTTTGAAAATTTCAATTTAATTTGAAGTTTTTTCCCTTGTAAAAAATAAATAAAGCAATATAGCTAAAAGAGCGCCACCAAAAAAGGAGATTGCATAATTTGTTGCCTGTTGGATAAGAGAAGAAATTACTGGGATATTTTTCGTTGCTTCTGCTGCAACATTTGCCCCAACTTCCACACTTGTTTTTAAAGTTTCTGCTGATTTTGAAGCAAGATATTGTTGAAAACTTAAATTTGCTTTTGGGTATATTATTCTTATTGCAACAGATATTCCAAAAGTAATAAGAAAAACAGGAAATAAGCTTTTTATTTTGCTTCTTAAAATATTTGTTCCTTCTGGAGCAATTAAAACTAATTTTTTGCTTAAGGAATAAATAGGCATTTTATTTCCTTTCTCACTCCAATAATAATCTTTTGTTTGTATTAATTTTGCTTTTATAAGTTGTTTAATGTTATAATCAACAGTAGAAATAGACAAATTAAGCTCCCTTGCAATATCCGACTCTGTTAATGGTTTTTTTGCAAGTAAATTCAAAATGCTTCTTGAAGTTTTATTAGCTATAATTTTCCCTAGAGCTTCTGCTTGCTCATCATCTAAATTAGCAATAATATATGTTGATTCTGGCATTTTCTTGCAATTTTTAAGGAATTTAATTATTAGTTCATGAATTATTTTGTATGAAGATTAAAATCTAACGGTTTATAAGAGCATATACAAATCATTCTTTATAAACCCTATTTTAACTATGAATAAAATTGAACCTATCTGTTCTTTTCTTACTTAAGCTTCTTTTTCAAAGAAATTTTTTGCAATACTAAACATCTTACTTTCATTAAATCTTTTACACATTATTTGCAATCCTACGGGAATGTTGTTAATTTTTCCTGCCGGTAAACTTATAGCAGGGATTTGAGCAAGATTAGCAGGAATAGTCATAGCATCATAAGCATACATATCTTCAACAGAAATTTTAGTCCCTAATTTGTGTGGTAATTTAGGAACAGTAGGAAGAACTATAGCATCGTATTTTTCAAATATTTTTTCAAACTCTTCTGTAATTAATTCTTTTACTTTTAATGCTTGTCTGTAATATTTTCCATGATGCTCTGCTTGACATATTTCTTGTCCTCCTAATATTCTTCTTAAAACTTCTTCCCCGCAAGAATCTTCTATCTTAAAACCATATCTCCTTCCATCAAACTTTCTTGTCCCCGAAAAAAATTCAGCATAACATATAGGATAATATGTTTGGACAGCTAAATCAATATATTTTAATTTAACCTTATCTACTTTCCATTTATTTTTTTTAGATATTTCTTCTATCTTTTTATTAATTAAGATTAAAATATCTTTATCCGCCTTTACATCTGCTATTGCTATTTTTATGTTTTTTAGTTTCTCTATTCTTATTTCTTTACTCTCAAAGCTAGTTGCATCTTTTTCATCTTTTCCTTTTATTACATTTAAAATTAATACAGCATCTTCTATATTTTTTGTGATTGGAGAAATCTGGTCTAAACTCATACTTAAATCAATTAATCCATATCTTGAAACTAAACCATAAGTTGGTTTTACTCCAATAACATTACAATGAGAAGCAGGATTTCTTACACTCCCACCCGTATCACTTCCTAAAGCAATATCACAAAAATTTGCAGCAACAGAGGCAGCACTTCCTGATGAAGAACCGCCCGGAATTCTGTCTAAACATGTTGGATTTTTAGTTGCCCCAAAAGCAGATGTTTCTCCTGATGAACCGCAAGCGAATTCGTCCATATTACACATTCCTATAATTAATCCGTCTTCTTTTTTTATTCTTTCAATTACAGTTGCATCATAAGGAGCTTTATAATTTTCAAGAGTTTTAGAAGCACAATTGCAGATTAAATTTTTAACATTAATATTGCTCTTAATAGCAATAATTTTTCCTGCAAGTTTTCCTGCTTTTCCTTTTTCTATTTTTTCATCAATTATTTTTGCTTCTGCAAGAGCATTTGGATTTAAATGTAAAATCGCGTTTATTTTTTTACCTTTGTGATTATCTCTTTCTATATTTTCAAGATATTTTTTTAATTTTTCTTGTGTTATTCCCATTTTTTTATCTCCTTAATAAACTCGGAAGCGTCTTTATTTAATTCTTTTGTTATTGCTTCAAAAACAATCTCATCATCAATTTTTCCGTATTCATGTGCAAGAATATTCCTCATTCTTTTTGCATCTTGCAGCCTCTCTGCTAAATTTTTGGAAATAATCTTATTTTTTAATAGAATATCAAATGCATTTAAATCATTTTTTGGTATTGGAAGTTTTTTTTCTTTTATTATAAGATAAACAAGATCTATAATTGCTTCTATAATTATTTCTGCATATCTTTCGCATGCTGCTTTAACTACATAATTATTTACATATTCTTCAAAACTTTTTGGTGTAATTAATTCCATTTTCTCCAAATATTCATAAATCTCATTTATTTTATCTTCTATTCTTACCATTTTGATTTCTTTTATATAAAATCCTATTCTTTTTATCTATTTCTTTTTTAATTTTTTCGGGAAGAATATTATAAACTTGAATGTCCACCTTTTCATCTATATTTTTTGAAATTTCTAATCTGAATTTTGTAGCCTCTTTTATATCTATCTTATCAAATTCAACAGCAATATCTATATCTGAACGAAAAGTTCTTGTATTCTCAACAGTTGAGCCGAATAAAATTATTTTTTTTATTCTTGGAAAATATTTGCTTTTTAGTATTTCTTGTTTAGAATCTTCTATTACATTTTGGATAATTGCTCCATATTTTAATTTGAAATATTCAGAATAATCAAGAAGAGAAGAAATTGCTTCAAACTTTTTTCTTATATCTCTTGATAACCTTGTTCTTTCAGAAGGAGAAAGTTTTATCCCAAGAAGTTGTTTTTCTATTATAAATAACTCTTGTTTTCCAAATAATCTTCTTATATTCTTGTCTTTCTTTATCAATTCTAAAATTCCCATCTTATATTATCAAAAACTCCTTGAGTTTACTGCTGTTTAAAAGTTTTTTTGGAGTTTTTGTGACAGAAAACAATAGATGTTGCAAAGCAACATTTGTTGGCTAAAACCAACAGGTTGCAATTGTTTTCTGTATCATAATTTAGGTAATAATTAACATAATAATGATAACTTTATAAATATTTCTATTCCCATTTTTTCTTTTCACCGCAAATGAAATCTCCTGATTTAGAAGGAGCATTTTCAAACATAATTTCACGAAAATCTCTATCTGCAAATTTTCCTTCTTTTTCTTCTCTTCTGTCTTTTTCTCTTTCAACAAAAGAATCTTTAACTTTTTCCTTAATAGAATCTAGGCTTTTAGCAAATTTATCCATAATTTCTTTTGCTTCTTTTTTTATTTGAGCTTTTTTATCCATATTTACAAAAAGAAATCTCTATATTTAAAACTAATTATTATAAAATTTTGTCTAAATCTTTCATACAATTAAAAACTTCGCCACATAAAATATAATTAATTCTAGCTCAAAAAAAATAAAATAAATAAGAAAAAATTTGATAAAATTTACATATCTTCATCTAAAGGTTCTTCAATTTCTTCATCTTCATCTAAATCTTCGTCTAAATCTTCATCACCTTCATCAATTTCTTCTTCATCAGATGTTTCATCAATCTTTTTTGCCATTTTCTTAGAGAATTTTAAGGATATATAAAGGTTTCTATGGCTGGGTTTGTCAAATACTATAAATACAATTTAACTAGCTTACTTCAAACCAATTTGAAGCTAAAAGAATATTTAAATAGTCATTATTTTAATTATAAATATGAAAAATGAATTCATATTTTTAATTTTGGCATCTCTGATTTTTTCTATTCTACCAAATTTTGTTTTCGCAGATATAGGACCAAAACCTACTGTTAATATTAATGTTTTATACAATGGAAACAAAATTTCTGATTCAAATTTTAGTGCAAAAATGTTAATGTGTACAAATCAAAACTGGGGCAATCCTCAAGAAGATCTAATTCCGCAATTAAATATTAGTGAATATGATTCAGCTAAGAATTGTTATTGGAAGCCGGCACCTTTGACTTGGGGCGGAGATTGTAGAGAAAGTAAATGTTATTTTTTTTATATGCCCCCTTCAGAATTTAAACTTGCTGTTTATATTCCTAGTTTAAATAAAGTTTTCATCTCAAATGAAATCTCTAGAAAAAACTTTAACAGTTATTATAAAGTTATTTTAAATTCTGATGGTTCTGCAGAAATTTATGAAACAACCGCTGTTGTTGTTATAAAAGAAAATGTTCTTTATTTCATTAAAGCACTAATAATTACCCTAATAGTCGAATTATTAGTGTCCCTTATTTATATATCAAGAACCAAATTGCCTAAGAAAATTTTAATTAGTGTTCTTATTGGAAGTCTTATCACGCTTCCAATTGTTTGGTTTATCTTTCCAATAATTAAAATTACTCCTTTGGTTATTATTTTATTATCAGAAATTTTTGCTATTATATTTGAAGCATATTTTATCTATTATTTAAATAAACAGGTAATCACTTTAAAAAAATCATTCGTGCTATCTATAATTATGAATTTAGCAAGTTTGATTATTGGTGTATTTATTTTTTTATCTTTATACATAAGACGGTAAGCTAAGATGGGTTTTTCTCATTTCATTCGCTCGCATGCTCGCCCTTCGGGCTCGCTCATAAGGAATCATATGATAATATCGCATCTGCAAATTTCTCGAGAGCATAAATTCGAAATAAAAATCCGTTCTACCTCTCCTTACCTATTAGCTCGGCTTGCTTCATTGCTATGAAACAAAATAATCTAATAAAAATTTAGCTATAATTTAAAATTATGGTGTTAATCTATCTCTATCTCTTGGAAACATTGTTGCTTCTTTTATATTATCTAAACCACATACAACTTGAGTTAATCTTTCTAAACCTATACTCCAACCTCCATGTGGTGGTGCTCCATATCTAAAACTATCTATATATTCTTTAAAATTTTTAGGATTTAATCCTTTAGCCTTTAATCTTTCAATTAATAATTCTGGGATATGTATTCTCTGCCCACCAGAAGCAATTTCAACACCCCCATATAAAGCATCAAAACCTTCGCTATATTTTGCATCTTTCTTTCCATCTTTTGGCATAATATAAAATGGTTTTATTGAAGTTGGCCAAGAATGTGTAAAAACAATATCTCCTTTATACATCTCGCAAAGTTTTTTTTCTTGCTCTGGTGTAAAATCTTCTCCAAGTTTTCCTCCAACTTTTTTTATTGCTTCTTCATAACTTAAATAAACTGCATTTGGAACTTTTAGTTTCACATTTAAAAATTCTAACTCCTTTTTACATTTTTCAATAACATTTTTAATTATATATTTCATTGCTTCTTCTAATTCTTTCATTACTGTTTCTTGATTTGCAAATGACATTTCAATATCCATTTGTCTTATTTCATTTATATGTCTAGGGGTATTATGTTTTTCAGCTCTAAAAACAGGAGTTATCATAAAAGTATTTTCCATAGAACAAGCCACCATTTGTTTATATAATTGAGGAGATTGTGCTAAAAATGCTTTTTTTTCAAAATATTGAACAGGAAATAATTCTGTACCTCCTTCAGAAGCAGAACTTATAATACATGGGTTTTGCATTTCTATAAATCCTTTTTTGTAAAAATATTCTCTAAAAAAATGTGCAAGTTCTGTTTGTATTTTAAATATTGCTTGTGTTTTTCTTCTATGAAAATCTAAAAATCTAAAATCTAATCTTTTTGAAAGTTCTGTTTTGCTAAAATCACTAATATCTATAGGAAGAGGATGTTCAGCTTTATTTATTATTTCGAATTTTTCTGGGTTTATTTCAATTCCCCCTGGTGCTTGTTTGCTTTTTACAGATTTTCCTTCTATACTAATTACAGATTCTCTTGGTATTTTATCAATTTCTTTAAAAATATTTTCTGGAGTTTTTCCTTTAACAGCTGTAATCTGAATTATTCCAGAAACATCCCTTAAAATAAGAAATTTAATTTTTCCTAAATCTCTTGTATCATGAACCCAACCTTTAACTAAAACCTTTCCTTCTTTTTGATTTAATATATCTTTTATATAACTTCTTTCCATATTTTAAATAAAAATCTTATATTTAAAAAACCTATTATTTTTTAAGATTCAAGAATTTACTAATTTTTAAATAATTTCTAATAATTTTTTTTGCTAAAGAAATATTTCAGATTAATTAAAAATCAAAATTAATAATCTTTATAAAGATTTACAAATTTGATATAATATGGAAAATAAAGGCATAAAGCCCCTAATCTTAATATTTACAATATTAACTTTCTTTATATTTATCATATCTTTTTTGGTATTCTATACTACTGAAAATTTTTCCCCAACCTGTGGTTGTAAACTTCCTCCATGGGTAATAATTATAATTGTTTCTTCTTTAGGATTATTTGTTGGCTTGGCAACTTATTATATAATTTCAAATAATTATTTAAAAGAGAAAAAAGAAACTGAAAAAAATTTAATAAAAATTTTAGATATTTTAGATGAAGAAGACAAGATTATATTGAAAAAGATTATAGAAAATAAAGGAGAGATAAATCAGAGTTCTTTAACAAAATCCTTAAATTTAGATAAAGTTAAAGTATCTAGAATAATTTCAAAAATGGAACAAAAAAGCATTATAAAAAAAGAGAAAAATGGAATGACTAACAAACTAATTCTTGAAGATAATTTAAAAAAATTGTTTTTAGGATAGTTTCATTTTTTGAAACCAATATTTATAAAGCGTTTCAAATTATTAAAAATATGAAAAAAATTGAAAAAATTAATAATAAGAATTATGTTTTTTTTATACTTGTAAGTATGGTTTTTTTTAGTCTATTAATTAATATCTCTGCTCAGAAAATAAATAATAATCAAAAAAATGTTTATTTTTTCTGGGGGGATGGATGCCCGCATTGTGAAAATGTTTTAAAAAGTGGTATTTTAGAAGAGATAGCAAAACTTGAAAATGTTAATGTTTACAAATTAGAAGTTTATTATAATCAGACAAATCGCGATCTTTATACAAAATTTGCAGATGAATTAGAAATAAGCCAATATCAAAGGGGAGTTCCTTTTTTAGTAATAGAATGCCAACAAGGATATTCTTATTTTCTTGGAGATACGCCAATAATTAATAATTTAAAAGATGCTGTTATGAACTGCAAACCTATGAAAGAAATTTCTACAAATGTTTCTTCAGATAATCCAAATTCTCAAACATTGACTCTTGGGAGTATTATTATCGCAGCATTAATTGATTCTATAAATCCTTGCGCTTTTGGAGTTTTGATATTTTTGCTTGCAACTATGATTTCAATGGCATCTTCTAAAAGAGCATTAAAATATGGCTTGATTTATACTTTTGTGATATTTTTAGTTTATTTTTCAGCAGGACTTGGAATAATGAAAATAATTACAGCATATTCTAGTATTATTAATTATATAATTGTTTTTGCTGGAATTTTAGTTTTCATTGGCGGTTTAATAGAAATAAAAGATTTTTTCTGGTATGGCAAAGGAGCTTCGTTAAGAATTCCAATAAACATGAAACCAACATTAGAAAAAATTACAAAAAAAGGAACATTATGGGCGGTTATTTTATTAGGAGCAATTGTAGCATTAGTAGAATTACCTTGCACAGGAGGAATCTATTTAGCAATATTAAGTTTAATGCATATCAATAAAACTTTTGGAATTCCTTATTTATTACTTTACAATTTTATTTTTATACTTCCTTTATTAGCAATTGTTTTAATATCTTATTATGGAACAAAAACAGAAAAAATAACTAACTGGGTTGAAAAAAATAAAAAATATATGAGACTTGCAGCTGGAATAGTTATGATTGCTCTTGCATTATATTTGTTAAATTCAGTTTATAATTGGATATAAAGATAATAAATCAAATTAATAAAATAAATTTATTAAGATAAATAGCTTATAAATAAAAATAACCAAATAATAGTAAAATGTCAATATTAAAAATATTTAAAGAAATTGGTGGCAATGTTCTTTATTATCCTGGATGCTTGACAAAATTTGCAGCAAAAGAGCTAGAAGAGAACTACAAAAAAATTCTTAACAAAATAGGGATTGATTTTATTATGCTTAAAGATTTTGAAGTTTGTTGTGGCAACCCTGTTTTAAATGCAGGCCATGAAAAAGAAGCAAAAGAACTCGCAGAAAAAAATTTCAAATTGTTCAAAGAAAGAGGAGTTAAAAAAATAATAACAAATTGCCCTGCTTGTTTTCACATGTTCAAAACAAACTATCCAAAATTAATTCCTAATTGGGACATAAAAGTAGAACATATTACTCAAACAATTTCTGATGCAATAAAAAAAGGCAAAATTAATCCTAAGAAATTAAATACTAACATAACTTATCATGATCCTTGCCATCTAGGAAGATATGAAGGAATTTATGATGAACCGAGAGAAATAATTAAAAAATCAGGAAATTTAAAAGAAATGAAATTAACAAAAAATTATTCTTTTTGTTGCGGTGGTGGTTCTGGAGTTAAATCAAATTATCCAGAACTTGCAAATTCTATTGCTAAAGAAAGAGTAAAAATGGCAAAAGAGACAAAAGCAAAACTACTTTGCACATCTTGTCCTATGTGCTATTTGCATTTAAAAGAAAACTCAAATGAGCTAGAAGTAAAAGAAATAAGCGAGTTATTTGAGGAAGGAAAATGAATATTGAAACAAAAAAGCAGGAAATCGGAAAACTGGTAGAAAAATATAACCTTGTTGTTGAAGAAAAAAGAGTCAATAAATATAATGAGGAGATGACAAAAAAGGATTTTATTCTTCCTTTGTTTCGTGCTTTGGGTTGGAATATTGAAGATTCAAATGAAGTCAGTGCTGAAGAAAAAATATCTAAAAAGAGAGTTGATTATGGTTTCAGAATTAATGGAATTCCTAAATTTTTCTTGGAAGCAAAATCATTAAAAGAGGACTTAGATAATCCTAAATTTATTGAACAGGCAATAAACTATGCTTGGCATAAAGGTTGCACATGGGCGGTTCTTACTGATTTTGAAGCAATAAAAATATTTAATGCTGAATGGAAAACATCTAATCCCTTACAGAGCCATCTTAAAACAATTCCCTGCCAAGAATTTTTAGACAGGTTTAATGAATTGTGGCTTTTATCAAGAGAGAGTTTTGAACAAGGTTTAATAGACAAAGAAGCTGAAAAATGGGGAAAGAAAGCGAAAAAGATTCCTGTTGATAAACAGCTTTTAGTTGATTTTACAAGATTCAGGGAATTACTATCAAAAAATATAACAAAACTAAATCAAAATCTTACAGGAGAAGATTTAGATGAAGCTGTTCAGAGAATTTTGGACAGATTAATATTTATTAGAAACTGCGAGGATAGGGAGCTTGAAGCGAAAACTTTAATTTCCAGCTTGAGGGAATGGGAAAGTAGAGGAAAAGGACAGTTAATTAAAAGCTTGAGAGAAGTTTTTGAGTATTTTGACAGGGAATATAACAGCAAGATATTTGCTAATCATTTATGCGATAGTTTAGAAATAGATAATGAGGTTTTACATGAAGTTATTGAAGGACTTTACTATACAAAAGATAAATCTGTTTCTTATGACTTTTCAGCTATTGAGGCGGATGTTTTAGGCAATATTTACGAGCAGTATTTAGGGCATATTTTAAAGAAAGGCGAGAAAAGAGCAAAACTTACAGAGAGTCATGCTCACAGAAAAGAACAAGGAATTTATTACACCCCTACATATATTGTTGATTATATTGTAAGAAATACATTAGGAGAACTGCTTAAAGACAAAAAAGTAAATCCAGAAAAAATAAGAGTTTTAGATCCTGCTTGTGGCTCTGGCTCATTCTTGATTAAGGCTTTTGATGTTTTAAACGAGCATTATTCAAAAAATGATAAAAATTATTCACAAACGCAGATTGACTTTAAGACAAATATGCCATTCACAACAAAAACAAAAATACTAAAAAACAACATTTTTGGCGTAGATTTAGATAAGCAGGCAGTAGAAATTGCACAGCTTAATCTTTTGCTAAAAATTGCAGAAAAAGGACAAAGGCTTCCATTACTTCAAGAAAACATAAAATGCGGAAACTCTTTAATTGACGACCCAGCAATCGCAGGAGACAAAGCCTTCAAATGGGAAGAAGAATTTAAAGAAGTCATGCAAGAGGGTGGTTTTGATGTTGTGATTGGGAATCCGCCGTATGTAAGAATTCAAACACTCAACAAAAAAGAAGTAGACTTTTTTAATAATAAGTATGGGTCAGCAACAAAAAACTATGATATATACATGTTGTTTGTAGAAAAAGGATTGTCATTATTAAAAGAAGGGGGCATTTTAGGCTTTATTTTGCCTTCTAAATTTTTTAATGCTGATTATGGAGAGGGTTTAAGAAAATTAATAAATGAGAAAAATGCCCTCTATAAAATAATTGATTTCAAAGATTTCCAAATTTTTGAGGGTGCTACAACTTATACCTGCTTACTTTTTCTAAAGAAAAGTAAAAAAGATAATTTTGATTATTTTGAAATTAAAGACAAAAAGAAATTAGAAGACACAAAAATTTTAACAGAGGATATTTTCAAAAAATCTGTGCAAAAACAACCAAAAAGTGGAGAACCTTGGATTTTTGTGTCAGATGACAGCAAGAAAATAATGAAAAAATTAAATGATATTAAATTAAAATTAAAAGATATTTCAAAAGAAATATTTGTAGGTTTACAGACTAGTTCTGACAAACTATATTTTGTTAATCTTATTGAAGAAAAAGGGGATTATGCAAAAATAAAAAACAATTATGACAAAAGAGAATATCTGATAGAAAAAGAGATATTAAAAAAGTTATTAAAAGGAAAAGAGATTAGAAGGTGGGGTATAGATTGGCAAAAGATATACATTATTTATCCATATTTAGTAAAAAACAATAATGCAAGATTAATTCCATTGGAAGAAATTAAGAGCAAATATCCAAAAACATATCAATATTTTTTAGCATACGAAAAAGAACTTAAAGGTAGAGAGAATAACAGATTTAAAAACGATAAAAATTGGCACCAATTTGGAAGGCTTCAAAACATTGAAAAAT
>Ga0078972_1003241_pt1 | contig 49616 bp, 61 predicted proteins | sample YelNatPaOPGAMG01_FD_67568 | JGI IMG/M metagenome (GOLD analysis project Ga0078972, IMG submission 67568) | Hot spring thermophilic microbial communities from Obsidian Pool, Yellowstone National Park, USA - OP-RAMG-01 (SPADES assembly) (version 2) | ecosystem: Environmental > Aquatic > Thermal...
AGTAGAGGGGCAATCGGTCTTTGCCCAGATGAAACATGATCAATCATAACCTTTTGAGGAGGTGAGAAGAGTATGGCGAAAGTAACCGGGCCTTTGATGTCCATTGATGCCAGCGGCGCCTTTGCGGATACGATGGTCTATGCCAAGTGGAAGGGGATCAACTACAGCAGGCAGTATGCCATCCCCGGAAACCCCAGGACGGCTAATCAGCTTCAGATTAGAGACTACTTCACCACAGCGGTAGCGGCCTGGCAGGCAGAGGATCAGGCAACCAAAGACGCCTGGAATCAGGCGGCAAGCGGAAAACCGCTCTCCGGGTTCAACCTTTATGTGGGTGAATATTTAAGCTACAGGATCGCCAACGGCGGGGCAGTGCCTCCGTCCCCGTTCCTGCCAGGCTAATCATCCGGGCTGGGCGGCTCGGGTCAAAGCCCCTGCATCTACTTTTGAGGTGCCGGGGCTTTTTCTTTTTTTTCGGGGAGACCTGCTCCATTTCCTCTTTCTCCGGCAAGGCGGTTATATTCAGCGGTCAGAAAATCCCGTAACGCCTTGTGGGCCTGGGGGTCAAGTTTGTCTATTTTCTCCTTGAGTGTCTGTATATTCATAGTGCGTCCCCTCCCTAAAACTGGCTCCGAAAAACATCAGTATCTTCAAAAAGGTCAGTATCATCAGGATTAGGGACTGAAGTTTCTGACCTATCTGATGTTTCTGATGTTTTTAGAAGAATGCCTTTTGCTTTTTCCCCCACATATTTTAGCCTTTAAGAGTAGGAATAAATAGTGTGAGTGGGAGCTCTCCCCTATCTACCTTCCGGAAAACGCACGAAATACACGTCTCCTTTGCCGAAATTTGTAAATGTTTCGTGCCTTTCGTGTGTTTTTCTTAACCTCACCAGGCCATTATTCCCCAGATAGCCAGGATGAAATATACAGCAAAAAGAAAAGCCTGCCCGTATATTTTAGCCCGCCAGTCTATAATTATCCAGGAAAAATTAGTGAAAGCCCAGATCCAGAAGCAGAGTGGGTTTTTATAAATATTCAAAACTACGCCCACAATGGATAAGGCGGCCAGAATCCAGGTCATAACGCTATCTCAGGGCATCGTAAACATGGGGCAGGGGATAATTATACAGCTTTACCGCGGCCGTTTTGCCAAGCTCAATCACACATCCTCCAATGGTAGGCATTCGCCTGGCATAATCTTTAGCTCCATATTTGCGGATGGGATGCCAGCACTTCCAGCAAGGGGCAATAAAAGATATGCGGGATTCATTTTGGTTCAGGAAAAATGAGTGCTCATGACCGCAGGCTATTATATCTATATGGAAATTCAGCTTCCCGGACCCCTCGGATGCGTCAAGGAAAAGGCTGTTTCTGTCCAGAGCCGTTGATTTATAAAGGCAGGAATCCGAAATTTGATGTGAAAATTGAATAATCCATCTTCCAAACCGCTTATTTACCATGCAGTAGTGCCATTCTCCTCCGAGGATTTTGGCAATTAAGGCCTCAGACTCCATGTCGCCGGATTCATGGTATTTGCTCCCGGAAATGCCGATATACTTTTTGCCCTTTAATTTAGGCTTGATCAGCTCTGCAAATGCCTCCACCTGACGGTTCAGGTCCACCGTCATCAGGTTCTTGCCGTATTCTTTGTCGTTTTTCCCTTCGATAGATTCGGCCAGGTTAACAACGTATTCGGCATCCTTCACTTCATCCTGGTTCCAAAAATCATCCCAGAATTCCCTTATAACCTTCTGCCACTTAAAAGATTTAATCTGCTCTTCTTCGTTCCCCTCATTTTTGTATTTAAAAACATCCGGCCAGACTGCGGCTTTATGGCCAACGTGCACATCGGCAATGACCGCGATTCTCAGTTTTCCTTTCCTCCTTTTTATCTATCATGATATTTTCAGCGCCTGCTGAAGCCATAATATTCAATGCTTAATTTTTAATCGCCATCATTTGGCGAAAAGCCTCAAAATCAATCTCTGGCCTTTCCCCCATGAGGGATAGGTTTAAAAGTAAGGCCTTATTCCTGATCCCATTTATACTTCTGCTTTTTAAAACCTTCTGTATATCCTGAACTCTAAATCCTTTCTGGGCCATTTCTTTAAGTATTTCAATCTCTTTGTCCGTCCAGGGGACACCTGACATTATGCCTTTAATCCCCCTTTCTTACTGCACGGCTTCAGCCGTTCCATATTCGCGTCCAAAAATTAAGGATCCCCTTTTCGGCCTCTGCAATACCGCTCTCTAGACAGCCTTTAAAACTGATTCAATAAATGCAGGGGAGGCGGAATTTAATCTTTTCCGTTAAGTATTCCCGCCAGTAGCTTTCTTGAAAATGTCGTAGATCAAAGTAGCAAGGCCGGATACCCATCCGGCATTCACTACCCCATCCACGAATTCTCCACCGGGAGCCGGACCCACATTTAGCAGGGCAGAAAGGCCGCCAAGAAGCACCACGAGCAGCGGGGCATACTTAGTAGCCATGACTGCCTTCAATCCCTGAGTGATGAAAATAACAATTAAGGGTGCCAAATAGCCAATCAATTGATTGAATTCCATTTTTCCTCCTTATTCAATTTTGCTCACCGAAGCCATTGCGGCGTCAATCCGGGCTATGAGTTCTCGTTTCTGGTCCAGAGTCAGGTTTTCATCCTCCTCCACCTTCTCCTGGGCCATTTTCCGGATTATGTTTGCAATCTGGATGGCTGCAATCGCCAGGGCTGCTATTTCCGTCGAATTCATGCTGCTCCCCCTTTAATTTTGGCATTGATCTCCAAAATGACTTTCGTTAACTCAAGCATCAGTTTTTGATACTGCGCCCGGAACCCCTTAGCGGTAGGAATATCCGGCGCGGTCAAATATTTTTTGTAAATTTCTCCCGCCTGTTTAAACATATCAACTGCTTGGTTATAGGCGGATTTGGCAGCTTCATATTTCTCCCCCGTCAGATCTCCAGACCCATGCAGGCTTGTGATTATTTCTTTAGTGAGCTGCAGGTGGAAAGCGACTTCCTCATAGCTATAGACAAACGCTTCATGGGTTCCCGGGGAAGGCCCCCAGATGGCGCATCCCCCGAGAAAAAAGATTGTGAGCAAAGTAATTATGAAAATTTGGCTTCGTCTTTCCATTTTTCTGCTTCCTTTCATTAAATCACCCCTTTTTTAATAGAATCTCAAAGATTTAAATAAAGGCTTTATTCCGCACTCCTGTAATCCTGAATCCGTTTCATCCACCCTCTGGCATATCTTTTTTTGGTCGGATCACTTTTGATGATTTCAAAATAGCGCATAAATTGAAACCCATTCAGGGCCCGGAAAAGTGCTTCGGGATCTTTCCGGCACCATATGTTTGCATAATGTGCCGTCTCGGGGCCTATTACTCCATCCTCAGTCACCGGCTTTCCGGGCTCAAGGAAATTGAGGGCCCGCTGAAGAATCAGTGCAGCAATATTGATTCCCATATTTACGCCCATATCGAAGATCTCTTCCTGCACCGCTTCATTTGCGATGGCATCGAGATTCATCTTCCGCCAATAATGATCATAATAGAGCTCTTTGGCCCGCTCGAGCGTCAGATTTTTGATATCCTCATCCGGGAATCTCGCAGCGGAAATGCCATATTTTGTCCCCCTCAGCTCGCCTGCTCCGATGCGGCCCCCGGTCCAGTTGCCGGGATCGTTTGGGTCGAGGCTCAGCCCTCCCTCAAGGCCAACGGTTTTTCGAAATGCCCTCTCGAAGCCCATGCCTATATTCCCTCTTTAGCCAGGGTTCTCCAAATGATCTCGGCCCTAATTACTTGTATTCTTATTTTTCTAATCCCATCCTCCTGGCTTATCTTGCCGGTCTTCATCAGGCTGAGGCAGGCTGAAATCGAAACATGGATATTCCGAAGATCCCCGATTAGTTCGAGCTGTTCTTTCCGGATAGCCGCCTGCATCAATAGAGCCACCTCATGAATATGGCCAGCGCCCCGCCGATGAGGCCCGCGGCGGCGGCGATGGCGTATGCCTTTTTAACATAATTTGTCTGCTTCGCCCAATTACATCCATTCTGGTTGATCTGACAGATCGCGCCGAAAAGCATCCAATCCCTTTCTTCCTGCGGTTTTTTAACGAACTCCTCCCTGCTGACAGTAATTTTCAGGTCATTTGACATCCCCTTTTTCTCCTCTTCCATTAGCTTTCCCCGATAGTTATTGTAAATGAGTCGAGATCGTAGAGGCTCCCAGATGTCATGCTCTGAGGCGTCTGGAGTGAAATGGCCGCTTTTATCTCTTCTGCCACGGTATCGACGATGACCACATAGCTGGCGGTTCCGCTCGAATCGCAGGGGATGTCTGTCTGCGCCGCCACGGTGAGCACCCGGCTGCCCCCGCCCCCGGAAGCCTTCGAGTAATCCGACGAGCTGTAGCCCGTGACGAGCGCTTCGTCCGCGAGCTTATAGGTCGAAGTGGCCTCACTGTAGGTCGATGGAAGCGAAGAGCAGATGCAGAGCAAATCCCCGTTATTGGCTATGTCATCGAGTATAAGATCAAGTAAATCTGCTGGAAATGGCATATATTAACCTCCACACATTATCAGAGCACGAGAAACATCGAATAGCTAAGCCCACCACCCTCGTGCTCAGTGAGAGAAGGATTCGAAATTGAAATGGTCAAGACCGCATCGGAGGGGAAGAGCTTTATATTCCCCCCTTCCCCCGATAGATTCACCTGCCCGTAGCCTGGGATCAGGACCTCGAGCGAGGCTCCTGGCTCGTTCACTTGTCCGTATCCCGGCACAAGAAACTGTTTCGCCATCAGGATGCCCCTTTGCTGAACCGAATCATGGGATCGATGTATATCGTGGTCGAAGGCTTGGCCAGGTAGATCCTCGCTGTTACCGGCCCCGTTTTGCCCGTGCTGATCGAAAGATTGAGCCTAAATTTATTAGGATTCGACATACCGGTCGTGACCCAAGAAGCCCCGGAGCCGAGGAGATCGACCGGGGTCTCCCAGGGTTTTATCCGCGAGGTTGTTACGGCTCCGAGTCCGGTTGATGCATCTGCCGGATATTCGACATCCATCCAGACCTCATCCGTTTGAAGATTGGTGGTCCCATCGTAGATTCCTTCGATTGTGATCTCCTGGTCTCCTGCCTCAGCCCAAGCAGTTATGGGCGGGCTTTCCAGTGCGATAATGGGCTCCTTCGTGTTGGCCGATGAGGCCATCTTCCATGAGATTGGCGTTACGCCGTCGCTTGCTCCTCCGTCCCGGATGATTGTCTCTTCATGCTGAACCGTCCCTTCGTAAGAGGCCTCGTAGAGGCTATGGACTTTGTTCGAACCGGAGCAGTGATGGAAAATAACTTTTCCTTTACTTGGCAAATCCCAGGTCCCCGAGATCGGAGTAAATCCTGAATCGGTTGGGAGCTTGCAACGAGTGAAGACAGCGGCCTCAATATCGCCCCCACTTACTGAAATTATCGAAGTGGGCGTTGACCCTGCCCCGACTTGCGAAAAATCGACATCCGAGCAGTCGATGATAGATGCAGAGCTTGTGGTATAAAATAGCTTTGTTAGTCCCGTAGTCGACTTTAATTTGCCGCCCTTCCATTTGATCCTTGCATTATAATTCAGCTCAATGGAGGGATTGAGGTTGTCTATCCGGATGACCGCATTGAGCAGAATGAGCACACCGGTATAGCTTAAGGTGCCGCCTATCTGTATTTTGGAGCTCGTTGAAAGTGAGTATATAGTATCGTCCGTGCCGTTTCCTTCGATTACCCATGAGGCATTTCCATTCCCAGCATAAGGTAGGCGAATAAGGGATGGCGCCTTATAGCATATACCGTAACTATAAGCGGAACCCTGAAACTTGAGAGAGTTATATAAACTTGCCGTTCCGATGACAGCCCCCACTCTGACCGTGTCGTCTGCTTTGTCAACTGAATATAGCTTTATCGGGTTGCCGAGCACAGACGATCCCTGGATTATGTAGTCGTAGGATCCCAGATCCGCATATTCATTATGCTGGTAATGCACGAGAATAGTGTCCCCTGCGGCGATATTGGTGTTATAGGCCGTAAGATACCAGGCTATTGGATGGGCATTATTCCAATTGCCGTCGTTCGATTGCCGGCAGGTCCAAACTACGTCCCCATCGTTTACGGTATTGCCGGGAGTCGTAGGCCAGGTCGGCTCGGACGATCCGGATGTGCCCGCGGTCGTGCATTCATAGACATAGGCCCTCGCAGCAGTCGTTCCATAGGTCACGCGGCAGACGCACCTGGCCCCAAGGCTGTAGGAATGGCTCGGCTGCCACTGTCCAGCAACCTCGCCTCCAAGCAGAGTAGAATTATTTATCCTCCATGTCGCCATAGCTATCAGCTCCCATACTGTCCGTAGGACTTGACTACGGAAACAAGATCATATCGGCTTTCGGCCCCATCGAAAATAAATCCGAGATAGGCCCCATGATTCGGCTCCTCGGGAAGCGAGATCTGCGGAATGTCCGAAGGATACCGGATCGAGCCGGGCCAGGTAGGTATCCAATGGCCGGTCGAGTCCTGGTAAACCCTAAGGATCATTCTCTGCCCATCATACCCTCCAGAGAAAGTAAAACTCACATTATGAGCGAGCGTGATCTTCTGCACATGGCCTAGGTCCCAGTTAACCGTGACCGAGGCGCCAGATGTAAGCACCACGATCGATTCCATGACGTTCTTCAGCCAGACCGGATAGAAGTTGTCCGATGCGGCGTTTCTTATGCCGAGGACGAGCCGGTTATAGGCCACGAAGTTTGAGGCCGATCCGGTCGAAATGGTGGCTGCCGAGACGGTCAGGGCCGCCCCATCGGTTTCGCTCAGGTCCACGTAGGCGAATTGATTATCGGAAAGAGTTACAGATCCTGCGGCCACCGTATTCTCGACCGAGAGGCCGGCTGCAGTTATGAAGTGAATCCTTAAGGTCCCGGTCCAGGTGAGCGTCCCCGTGGCGCGGTTATAGTAGATTCTCCCGTCGCAGTGGACCATCACATTCTTTAAATAAGTGATCCCTCGGTCGAGCTCTGCAAAGAGCGGATTCGTGGAAGAAGCCTGCCAGCGTGTTACTCCATCTTCCCAGGGCGTGTGAAAGTTATTGCCCATTTACTTCCCCTCCGCATAATTTTTTAAGGCTGCCTCCATTTGAGGGCCAAAAGGGGTATTCCTAAACATTTCGGCCACAATCTGCAGGTTCCGCATTATTTCAGAATTTTCGCCTTTTTCTCCGCATGGAGTTTTAGCCCTTATAACAATTAGATTCTCATTAATCTTATAAAGAAGGCGTCCATGCGATTGCAGCTCTTTTAGAATTTCTCTTAATATTTCCTCCATTCTTCACCCCCTCATGATATTTCCCGATTCATCCCCCAGAAATATCTTCGCGTATGCCTCAATCTCATTGCCCACATTTACGATGGCGCGGAGGACGGGGCTGTTATCATCCGGCTCCTGGTTCCGCGTATATGTGAAGTCATAATAGCTCAAGATGCCTGTATGCCCTCCGATGATCGTAGTTGAATTCCCTTCCTCGTTGGAATGAACCGTTCCATTGCCCGAATAAATCTCGAGCTGAATATACCAGCCATTGCTTGAAGCCGGCCCCGAGATCCCTCTCCTATATTGGTCGCATACCTGGACCCTGACATTGGTCGAAACCTCATCCCAGGCAAGATCGTCATCCGCAATCGTAATAAGAAGCTCGGAGGGCACGGGTTCCGACCAGCTTCGGTTTATGTTGTTATTAGTGATTTCCGTAATCCCCGATGGAACAAGGACCGTTCCAAGAGATACATGGTTGGCTGGCGTTGAAGGAGCGGTAGGAGAAGATGCTGATGTGCCAGCAATATAATCAATTATCCCGTCCATGCCCACGGCGATTCGATCTATTCTCGCAAGCCCCGCCGACGGGGCCGAATTTATGGCTACGGCCCCAGCGACTTCTCCCAGCGCTGCCCCGTCGCCCAGGATAAAGTTGGCATTGCCAAGGAGCATCCCGCCAAGTGAATAGACCGTGCCGCTGATCCGGTAGGTTCCAGTAAGCACAAGGACAGCCATTCTCGGTTGCCCTGGAACCTCTATAAGCTGGCAGCCCGTAAGCACGGCGTTTTTGCCAGTTGCAGGTGTCGGGAATTGATCCCCCGCCACTGGCGTCGGCACGAGCTGCCCGTGGCCGATGACCTCAATTCTTCCCCTTATCCCGCCCGTATGCATCACCTTGACGGCATTGCCGGGCTTAAGCCAGAACGGTGTTTGCTCCCAGTTTTCCGGATAGCGGGCGACGATGAGCTCGTTGCTACCCTGAATCTTTACCCGGCAAAGCCTCTGATCAGGCAATACATCCCAGAGGATTGCATCCCGGGTTTCCTGCTTCTGGGCGCTCGCTTCCCCCATCCTTTGCCGCAAAAATTTTTTGCCGTATAGCCTCATAGCCTCCAGCCTTCTATGTCATCCAGGAAATATCCTTCATCCGATCCTGGATTCGCTGGGAGCATGAACCGTCGAGTTATATCGGTTATGAACACCGAAATCCTTTGCTCCGAATAAGGATGAATGATCGAGATCGTATCGCCTTCTTCATCTTGCAAATGGGCGATCTTTGTGAACTTTATTCTTTGGCGCTGGAGTTGCGCGATTAAAAGCTCGAAATTGGCGACGAACCGGCAGTGATCGACCGAATAGCAGAGCGGATCGGTGATCCTGCGTTCGACTACCGTTCCGATAAGTGTCTGAAGCTCTTCATCGTTAGCCGCCGCTTGATAGGATTGCCTTACCTTTCCAACCGGCCTGGCATGGATTCTGTACTGATAATTCGCCACGCTTGCTATGATATTGAGAATGGTTCCAAAGAGGCCTGATTGCATCACAAAGCAAATGCCGCAATAGAAGGCCTTGTCGCAGCCGGAGCAGGCAACCATCAGAGAAATTAGAGCGGCAATTGCTGCAATCAGAACAAAAACGAGGTTGGGCATTTCAATCGTGATGATGCAGTATTTTTCCTCTGGATCTACATATGTAATTGATTCTCCCCCGCCGCCCAAGCGGAAATTAAATGATCGCACCGATTCGATAACTTCTAGCCTTGGATAGCGGCAACGCCTTGACCCATCCTCCGAATAATAGACCGTCAGGGTTTTTTTATGCCCCCACCAGCCCACAGTCCCGGTGCGGGTTGCGACCGGTTCCTCAGCATAAAGAACCTCGATGTAATCTCTGGCCTCTCCGATCACGGTTACGCGGTTAGTGTAGTCGGAGAAGCTGTCGTCCGGCGTGAAGGAAAGAAGCCAGCTCTTTCCGTAATAGGTATGATCCACTGGATTGGCATCGCTAATTTTCCTGGCCGTGACGACCCCGTTTACATCGATCCTCGGGAAGTAGCGGAACCTGTGGCACACCTGCTCAAGGATCTCTTTTATCTTAGTTTCAACCCACTGATGGTAGAGCGTGATCGAATCGTCGAAATCAGGAATGTTGTATTCCGAAGGTCCCAGATTCGCATATCTCTGCAGAATATCCTGGAGAATGAGTTTTGGCGTCGTCTCATAGAACTGCGTCGCCGTTACTTCGGCGAGCTCCCATAGCGACATTTTATCCTCGGCGAGGACCTGCATCGTTGGATAGGTTCCCCGCTCAAAGTGAAGCTTCGTATCCCGGATTATGAAAACCCCAGCCTGCTGCCAATAGTCCACCCCATCTATTTTTTCCCCAAATCTGAGATTGATCTTCCGAAATTTCTTAAGACAGATCGACCAGAGCGATGATAGATTATTCGGATCGAAAAGATGGCCATGGGAGACCTCGAAGCTGAGCGATGCTGGGTCTCCGGCGATATTTCTTTTAACAACGATTTCCTTTCCTTTTACGAGGTATTTGTGGAGATTGAATTCGCTATTCTCCTTATCCCACTTGATCGAATATTCATCGGCAGGCTGGTGGGTCCAAAAAGCATAGATCGTTCGATCCTCTGGATCTAAAGCCGCAATGAGTTCATAATCATTGTAGCCCTGAACGAGTGGGTTTTGGTCCCCGAATGTCCACCCCCCAGAATTTGCTCCAATCATGAATTGGCTTCTTCTGAAATATCCATATTCGGAGAACATGATGAGGCCCGACCAATCGGCCATGTTTGATCCCTGACCTGCAAAAATCAATCCGCTTTCGGCATCATAATAAGGCGCGCATTGATCCATATATTCCTCCCCGCCAGTCGGAGTAAGTCCGGGCAGAGTGTCGTTACTAAAAAGCGTCCAAGTGCCGCCGTCCGTATCATAAATGGCAATGCCATAGGTGTAGCAATTCATGATAAGCCTGCCATCACCCATAGATGATATTGCCCCAATTTTATAATCATCAACGCTCGCAAAATCTGGCCTCGAATATGTGATGGTATCATCCGCAAGATTGATAATGCAGAGACCGCGCTTATCCTCCTCGCCAGCAATTGCGCCATCATAGATAAAGCCTCCATAAATCTTATTCTCATAGAAGCAGACTCGGCGCAAACCATGATATGGAAAGCCTGGGTTGGCAGAGGTATAAAAATCCTTGATTAATGCCCCTGTTGAATAATGATAAACTTTCAGCCGGCCGACCCAGTAAGATCCATTAGATACATGGCCCATTGAAACAATAATATAATCCCAATCAGGAAGAACAATCAGCTCGCCATCGAAAAAAAGGGCATAAGTATTCACTTCGGTTACATCCGAATCATTGACAACTTCATTCCAATTATAAATGGGGCCGCTCTCCGTAAGATCGATATATCCGACTAAAATCTTGGAGGAATAGTAATAAGTTTTAAAAAAGAGCACCCATAGCCTTTGATTTTCTGCGTCAACCCAAGTCTTTCCGAGATATGTAGAACTTTCTAAATTGATTCCAGAAACATTGGCAGTGATCCCAAGAGTTGGATTTGATTTAAAATGGAAATCTCTGATCGAATTAGCCTCGCCGTCTAAAAGCGATACGGAAGCAATGTAAGGATCGCTAGCTGTTCCTACGGGAACAAGATGCCCATCTATATGATCCTTTCCATACCAGACATGATAGCTTCCAGAACAATAAGGGGCAGGGAAGGCCGGCACCGTCGAGCAATTCCAGCAGTCCTCGATCTGCCAGGTCGCGACATCCACCTTAATAACGCACTGAAGGTATTTATAGCCGGAGCCACAGTAGATGCCGAGGGCATAGAGCTTGCCATTTACCGCATCATAGCCTATGGAGCTGGGATGAAATTCCGAAGCGCATATACTGGGGGTATCTTTATCGATATGAAGCGCGGCCCTCAACTCGTCAAAGATGAGGTGCATCTGATCCGAGAATTTTTGCACGGCGACGGGATGCTTTGCGACCGGGGAGAAGGTATCATAATTCGTAATTTTGGTGGGGGCCGACCAGGTGGCCCCATGATCCGAAGATACGACATAATAAATATTCGTTAATTCGGCGCCCGCCCTTACATCCTCTCGATATTCGAACCAGAGCCAGAGGTCGTTATTTGTCAGCCTGATCAGAGAAGGGTTATATTTCGGATAAGTCGGATCGAGACCAGAAAGCGTTATTGCCGATGCCGAGGACCATGATTGGAAATCCGATGATGTCCTCATGAGTAGCGAATGAGTTATCGGATCGAGATCATACCAGCGATAAACGAGAACGTAGTTCCCATTGCCGGCCCGGGCTACCCAAGGCATGTCGATTATTTCATCGCTTGTCGTATGCTGGGCGATCTGAGTGGCACCTTTGATCACATTGGCCTCTTGGTCCACGATCAGATACATAAGTTTTCGATATGAGAGGTAGGTGGTTATAAAAATGATCCCGATATTGCCATTTGCGAGCTCGCATAAGGATAGATCGAGTATCGGGCCCCATCCGCTTTCGAGCTGATAGGTGCTGAACGATAAGGCCCTGCGCTCCGTATCCGTATAAGCAAACTTGATCGAATTAGGTCTGGTATCAGAGAAACCCTGCCCGGAGTCAAAAATATAAGCAAGAAATATTCTCCCCGAGCTATGCATGATGGCATTGGGCCGCTTCTCATCTCTCGTCTCTGAAGTTAAAAATGAGCCATCGAATGGAATATCATCAATGAATTGACTCGATATAATCTCGACTATTGGATGCCGGCTTAAAAGTTCCTGGCTTGAAGCTAATGTGGCGTCAAGCGTTAATGCCATCCTTGCTTGTTCCCTTCATGATTGCATAGTCGCTTCCGTTATCATCAGAAGCATTCGCACGTTAAATCTATATGGCATATCATATCCCACGACATCGCCATAGGATCCCTCGAGCGATATGATTTCAACCGTATAAATCCATCCGTTCCCCGGGTCCCAAGTTTTAGATTCATCGTCAAGATAGAGATTTTCCAGCTCCTCAAACTGCTCGGCCTCCATAATATCCCATTCGAGCAAGATCTCTTTTCCGGCAATGGATGTGCCAAATGAGAAAAAGGCTGCCGAGTCATAGGTGAGAACCCGGCCAGAATATTTCTCGCTCTTCGGGATCGACCATCTATCTGGAGGCCAATTAAATTCATAATCTCCAAGCGACATTTTCATCAGCGCGAAAACTCCTTTAAGACCCGAACTACAGTCTCCTCAATGGATTCCCGCATCCGCGATGCAAACCGCGGGTCCCGGACATTTACTGGCACATTTACGGCAATGCTTTGTCCCCCTCCAATCGGCCCGCCAGCCTGAAATGTTTGGTAGGCCATGAGCGTTCTCGGCCAATTAAAAAATTCTTTCGGGATTAGCTTCTGCCGCAGCGCCTCCATTACCCCCGCTCCATAATATCTAACGGCTTCCCGTGGCTGCACATATTCGCCCTTCATTGCCAGAATAGGAACATCATCGCGAAGGCCCGAACCAGCCGTTATCAGGCCTCCTTGCTGCCCCCCGGCTGGAGCCGCAGCACCCGCGCCCGCACCCGTTCCGAATATTCCGCCTATCCATGATCCTACCTGTTTGAAAAGATCCAGCAAAAAATTCGAACCGGACTTCATCTGCATCATGCCTTTTAACCAGGTCATGACCATATCGGCGACGAGATTGCCCATTGCATCGAGGATCGCATCGCCGATCTTCCGGAAATAGTCCTGCCAATTTTTAAGATCTCCTTTAACTGCATCAATAAAGATGGATTTGAAAGTATTCCGCATTTCGCCAAGGATAGCCTTCATCGCCTCTTTGCTTCCTTGAAACTGGCTCCGAAGCTCGAAGAAATATTCTTTCCATCCCTGTTCCAACCCCTCCAAGACCGGCCCGGTGAGCTCTCCGAGGTTGTAATTGAGCTCCATAATTCGCCGATTGATCTCGGCAATCGATGATTGGACGGAAATATATCCCTGAGGATCTGAAAGCCTATCGATGTATGAAAGAAGGTCCTGGTAGAGTTTTAGCCGCTGCTTCTGCAGCTCTATTTCCTCTATAATCAGGTCCGCGTTCGATCCTATCGCGCGCTTCCGCCTATCTTCAATTTCTACTAGTTTTTGGTTGATCTCAAGTTCGCGAAGCGAAACTGCCTGCTGCGCTCTCTTCTTTTCCTCCTCCGCTCTATCCCGGCCTATCTCGAGTAATTTACGCTCAAGTTCAATTATCCTTTGAGAAATTTCAGCTCTGAGTTTGATCCGTTCTTCTTCGGTTTTAGCAGCCTCCAATCGCTTTTTTAAGGCATAGATTTCAGCTTCCGCACTTTCCTGAGTATAGCCGATGAGGTTTGAGAAATAGGATTCGAGGCCTATTTCCCCTTTCCGGTAAGAAAGATTTAGGCGAGTGATCGAATTTTCGATATTGGCTAAAGTTACCCGCAGATTTGCCTCAATATTTGCCTGCTCCTCAGCTTGCCGTCTCTGTTCATTTTTTAAATCGAAGAAGGCTTTCCTTAAATCTTCGATGGCCGCCGAAAGATTTCCAGCCTCTTTGCCCCCAGCTGTTAGCCTTTTGACCAATAGCTCGAATTCCCATTGTTCTGCCGCCAAGGGATCAATGAGCTGAAGCATCTCGAGATTTAGCTCATCAAATTTTCCAGTTATATTATCAAGAGCTTTTTTATATGATTCCTCGGCCTTCTTCTTTTCTAACTGCTGCTGGTATTTTTCCAGAGCCATTCGAAGGTCAACGGTTGCCTCGATCAATCGGGCAGTTTTAATTACATCCTTGGTTTTTTCGGCAATGAAATTTTCCAGAGCCAGCCGGTCAGCTTGAATTGGATCTTCTAATTCGAGGAGCTTGACCTCGTATTCTTTGGTTTTTTTAGTCAGATCATCATAGGCTTTCTCTTCTTTTTTGAGTTCCTCTGGGGAAGGGCCAGGTTTTTGTGGGGGGGCGGTTGGCTTTTTTATCTGCTTGTCTTGCTCTTTTGTGATTTTTTCCTGCAGGCCGAGCACAACCCGCAGGGATTCGGCCTGCTGGATCAATGCAGCTTCAACGCGATCCGATATTGCTTTTGCCTCCTTCTGCCAATTTTTGAAAAACGGGATAATGTTGCCAAAAGCCGCCGAAAAAAGCGCCGCAATGCCTTCGGAAATCTTAACCGCCATATACCATATGGTTGTTAGCCCAGTAACTACAGAGAGCAGACCTCCCGCAATTGCTTTAATCATTGCGGATGCCGCCGAACCGGCGGTATCAATGAGGGGAAGAAAAGCCTCGAAAGCCTTCGATAAGACCGTGTAAGCCGCCTGGACCTTAGCGATGAAAGATTCAAAATCTGCCGATAATTTTCCCGTGCCATCCCGGGTCAGACCGATTCTTTCGATGACATATTCCATCGCTCTTTTCAAGTCATCGAACAGCGGCAGAGCGATCCTTCCCTTGATTTGATCCATGATATCTCTGAGAGTGGATTTCATTCCTTCCCACGTCTTCACTTGCTTTTCGCCGGCGATATCGAATATCTTGAGCTTTTCCTCCAGATAATCATATAGCTTGCCCTCTTCGATCATCTTTTTAACGACTTCGCCTTCTATACCGAGCCGCTTCATGATGTCCATGCGGACATTCTCTTCACCAGTAAGAAGCCCTCTCAATTCCACTCGCGCCTGGATCAAAGGAAGCTGCATTGCTTTCATGGCCTGCACTACCATTGTCGATAGCTTGACCATCTGCTCGAGCGCAAGGCCGGCTTCCCTCCCTGGCGCAAGCATGGATTGAAAAACATCGATGAGCTCTTGAGTTGTGCCGGTCGTCTTGATTGCCGCCAGGCGGAGCTGCTCATAAAGCCCTCTTGAGATCTCCATGGCCGCATTAATTTTTTCCATCCCTGCGAGGCGGCGCCCTTCGGCGTCAAGCACATCTCCGGTGGCCGCAATCAAAGATCCGATTCCGAGTATCTGCTGCTCGACTGTCGAATTATATTGAATTCCTGCGCTGACAAGGCTTTTCATCTCTCTCACCAGCTCAGCAATTCCCCAGGTAAGACCGATGCCGGCACCAATGGCTTTTATGGAACTGAAAAAAGAATTTAGCTGATCTTTTGCTCCCTGAAGATTTTTGTTGAGCTCTGCTGTTTCAGCTCTTAGCCTTATGACCAGCCTTGCGATTTCTTGCTCCGCCATGAAGTATCCTCTTTAATTCTTCTATTTGGGCTTTGCTCGTAACTTTCACTGGCTCAGGAGGCGAGAGGGTCCTGATATATCTCCTCCATTCCCTTATGTCCGCCAAGAAAGCGGCCCTCATTGATACTGCCCATCTTAACTCTTCGGCACGGATATTTTTATCTGCCGCCTTAACGAAAGCATAAATTTCATCGATTGTGTATTCATGGAGCAATTCATGCTTTTTATGTCCCCGGCTGATCAGAAACTCTATGGCCTGGATCAGGTCGCTTCTGTCTTCGGAGCCGCGGCCCGAACCAGGCCAAAAGAGTTTTTTAGGTGCTCTACATTCTGATTGAGAATGGCCATAGTCACAACTGTCGCCTTGGCAAGCGGCCATTCCCTGACCTCAGCCTCTGGAATTTTAGCCGTGATCGAGATGATCTTCGGCGCATGAGGAGAAATGACAAGAACGAACTCCTCCATCCGCGCCTCGATCTCCGAGAAGGCGATCCCGGAATCCCTAAGTGCCTTGACTATTGCCATAAATGAAGGGGCCAAGTCGGCCACCTGGCCGAGAGACCAGGGCCTAAGTTTGACCCCTTCGACCTCGATTTCCGGGAAAAGGATGTCAATCTCGGATGCCTCCATGATCTCCTCCGATCTTACGAGTCGCCGAGCACTCCGATTCTTGCGTAGGGCTCATCGGGATGATTCGTCTCGTCGCTCTGGGCCGTGAACTCGAACTCCATTTTCCCCCAATCATCCTCGGCGATGAAGCTCAGATTGCCGGTGGGTTTGATTTTCGCATCCCAGATGTGGACGCTCCACTTCGGCCCCACTTCGTTGGTGCCCTTGAAATAGAGCTCGCCCCTGATCTCGGAAACGGTGAGCGGTCTAACGTAATAGCCATCCATGGAGCCGAGCAGGAACATTTTGAGATTCTCCTTATCATACTCATCCAGGGTGAAATTGCCTTTCAGCCGCTTGATCATCGTGACTTCTTTATCGAGCGTCTTCGCTCCTTCTCTTGACGAGTAGTGCTCCAATGTCTCGACTTCAATGGTTAGGTTAAAGACCGGGCAGTTTCCGAGATCCCGCATCCCAGTCGGCAGTCCATCCTCATCGAATCGGTCGAAGCTCAGGACCCCTTTGCCGAGCGAATAAAGGCTTGTGTTGTGTGCAGTGTCCATCTTTACCTCTTCCCTCCTTTAGCGTTATTTTTGGCCTCTCTCAGCTTCCCGGGTCGGCCAGAACTCCGGGAAGGCAAAAAATTAAGAACTGTGCTTCCATTCATTTTCCCCGCGCAGGATCGGTAGGATCTCCGCGCTTATGGGCATACTGCGCCTTGAATCGCATAATGATGCCCCCGAGGTCTTCCCCTGCAAAAAACTTGTTCGCTCCGAGCTCCTTTAGGTTCAGCCCGTATTTGTAAAGATCGGGGTTATCGGTAATCTTCCCTATAATCTCAGACTGTATAGATTCGGCGGCATCGGATATGGCTTCATCCCCGTTCGGGTCGCAAACCCAGACTTCGATATGCAGCTCGAAGGTCTTTAGATTGATCAGGTTTCGATCCTCATTCTCCTCCGCGCCATCGAATATAAAACAGACTGGAAACGGCACGGTTTCGCGATCAATGGGCTTGGTTGGGTTCCTGATAACCGTCTTAATAGATGAAATCTCCGCGATCGCTTCTTTGATTGACCTGAGAAAAAGAGTTTTTACCGGATTAGCCATCGAAAATCTCCTAAACCACCTTTATCCCCTGCGAGAGAAGTTCTTTCCGCATTCTCGGCTCCATGTAATCGAGGATCTCTTCGGGATGGATCCTCGCCTTTATCTCAACTGACCGCATGAGTATAAAAAGCGGCACGATCTTGGCCCTTAGCTTCCCTGCTCTCGGCCCTTTAGTTATCTCCTGCTTTCCGAATATGATCGCCTGCCCTTTCCCCCCAGGATTCTTTAATGCACGGATGAATGTTTCCCCCCACGGCCCCCTGCGCGGGGTTCCCTTCGAAACGCCGGCGGCGGTCATCGCGGCGGCAAGTGGGATTGCGAGCATCTTAGCTCGCTTCGGGCGGATCGTCGTGACCTGTCCTCTCGGCCCCACATGGACCCGCGCATAGATGGTCCCAAAACTCACCCCCGCTTCTACTGAATCGGGTTCCACCTTGATATTATCCGGCCTAACCGAAGCCCTAAGCCTTCCGGTTCTTACCGCCAGCTTTGAGTCGGTGGTTCCTCCAGTGAATCTTTCATTCCGGAGATAGCTGGCCGTGAATGTGCCAACCCTGGCCATTGCAAGCCGGGCGGCATCGAGGGCAGACGGGGTGATCCGGGCCATTTTGTTTTTTTCAATTTTTATTTCTGAGCCGATGCGGATCAAAAAAATATCCTCCCATATCTATCAAGCACGCTCTTAACCTCGGGAAGCCATTCACCGACCGCATATTTCGATACGCTCCCATCCGGGTAGGTCACGGAAGAGAGGCCAATATCCTTCCTCCGCCTCCAGAGGTAAACGATCTGCCGGATAAGTGCTCGCTTGAGATCCTTCGGAAGCGAGGGGGCCGTATAGCCGCCATCATATTTCACCTTGACCGTCTTGAGGCCAGGTGCAAACTTCATTCCATCCTTCATCGTCACCAGGCCCCTGGCGGAATCGATAGAGTAATCTTCCTCATCAACTAGGGATGCCTCATCCCATTCTTCATCATAATCCGACCATATAGTTATGTTCCCCACATTCAGATGGGGAAGATAAAGCCTGCTTACCCCACCATCGAGATAAACGACCTCGTCGATCACGGGTTCGATCTTCGCTTGCATCTCGCTCTCGGCTGCCGCGATCACATCTTCGATCAAAAGATCCAGGCGGCTGTCGAAACTTGTCTCGGATGCCGGGATTTCGAGTTCATCTTTGACATCGGTTAGAGTGATCACTGCCATTTCATTCCTCCTTTGCCACGAGCCCAACCGAGTGGATGCGGCCTACGAGCGGGCGGTTATGACGAGAAACCAGGAATTTGCCTTCTTCATCGGCCCAGGCGGCTAATAAATCTCTTCTGCTAACATCTTTTAGAACGCTTGCCTTGCCTGCGGCCGAGAAAGCGGCCTGAGCGGCAAGCGTAAGGCTCCCAGCGTAGAATTCGAAAGACGGAGCTCCGGTAAAGGAGACTGCCTCGCCTGCGGCAATGCAGCTTTCCCCGCGGGCCCTCTTTTGGCCGAAGATTTGGCTCCCCACCTCTGCCGAAGCCGCAATCTCAGAATCTGCTGCTTTTCTGCCAGATGCGGAGGCCGCTTCGGCGCATTCGAACTGCGCCGTTTCGCCAGAAGCCTTGATGCCTCCTGCTTCTGCTTGGACCTCCTCCGAAATGCTGAGCGAGCCGCCTCTGGCTTCTGCCGATGTTCCGGTCGCGCTGACCGAACAGCCGATCCTCAGATCCAGAGTGTCGCTTCGGGCCTGCTTCTTGGCTCCTAAGCTGAGAGAGCAAACCTCCGCTACCGAAAATCCATGAGATGCTACCTTTTGCCCTTCGGCTTGGGCGGATGGTGCCCCAGAGGCTACCGAAACGAAAATTAGGCTCTGCTTCTTTGCCTGGGCATCGAACTGAACGCCAGAAGTGGCAGATACTTCGGCGGATTTGCCTGTGACAGCCGCGGCCTGAATCCCCGGGCCGGCTTCGAACAGGCCTGCTCCTGCCGCTAATTTTTGGCCATCGACTTGAGCGGAGCCTGGCTCCGCAATGCCCGGCTGGCCTCTGGCCCCTTTGACTCCTAGGCTTTCGAAGGTTGCGGCCTCGGCTACCTGAGCCCCTGCGCTGCCGTTTTTCTTGGCTGCTGCGTCTAAATCCGGAGATGGCTCGCTGACTGAAAATTCGGAACCTGATTGCTTTCTTCCCTGATATGCGAGGCTGGCAGTGGCGGTCGTTTCTGCGGAACCGGAAGTCCATTTAGTCGCAATCGCAGTCGCCGCCGCATGAGAGGCCACGGATGCCGTCGCCTTGACCGATTTTATGCCGGCAGATGCTTCTGCTGTCCCTGCCTCAAGAAGCAACCCCTCCTTTGCTCCCTTCAGGCCCTCGATGGCGGCAGCGGGCGATCCGGATGAAATCGCAAACGATCCGTAATGCTCCTCGCCGGCCTCATATTTTACGCCCGTGGCGGCAAAACTCGCCGGTGCGGTAAGAGACATTCCCCCGAAGGCGCCGAGAAGCCCAAGAACCATGCTCCCGATGGCGATCGATTGCGTCACAGAAGCTTTTGCACCCTTTTTCGCTGCCGAGCTTGCCTTGCTCGGGCTGGATAGGGTAAAGCTTCCGGACTTCTGCTCATACCAGGCTATGTTCTGGGAAAATTCACACCAGGGGTTGAAGTCGTTAGTTTCTCCTTCCCCATCTGCCAGGTCAGAACTTGCCGCGTCGCCATATCGCAACTGAATGTTTCGGTTCGTGGTGGTCGCGGATCTAAAACCTATCTCGATAACGAGGTAGTCTCCGGCCTGAGCCGATTGTGAAGTCAGAGGTATTGGCCTTGTCTCGGAGGCATCGTAGGCCCGACGGCTCGAAAGCGTGGTTGTAAATTCATAGGGACTGGTGGCCGAATCCGAGGCGATATAGCCAAGGAGCACGGCACGATCCGAACCGTCGGGTTTGATTATTTTCACTGCTATCGCCATAGTGGCATTCGCCCCCGTATTGCTCTCGTAGGCCCGCATAACCAGGTTGACCGTGCCTGAGATACTCTGAGCAGCGAGAGGACCGATCACGTAGCGGAGCATCGCCCGAAAAGTCGGGCTTACAGTGCCCGTCGCTTCGGTTTTTGTCGTTAGGGCCGAACCAATCCTGGTCGTAACGCCCGCGAAAGTAAGCGGATTGATCTGGTTCGGAAAGTTCCAGGTCGAAGGCGTTACAGGCGGATTGCCACTAGAGGGCAGATAGATTCTCGTTGCCATTTAATGCCTTTTATGCGTTCAGGTCGATCTGAGCGCTCGTTACGGTATAGGTTCCCTGATTGGCGAATGTCTCGTCGGTCACGTCTGCCGATCCCATGAAATTTCCGCCCGATTGGGCATCCCATATCCCCACATACTTGACCGTGGTCCCCCCGGGCACATCAAAGACCGGCTGATTCGACGCCGTCATAGCCCCTCCCGAGGGCGTATTCCAGGTTACCGATTTTCTGGCGTAGGCCGGGCTCCCCCCACTCACTTCATTGTCTCCGTTCGATCCCGGGTCGTTAGTGTGCAGGGAGAGATACAGGGCTTTGTTCGTTCCGAACTGCCCCAGCATGTAATTTTTCGCTCCATCCGTCAGTGCCATTTTCTTTTCTCCTTATATCTCCATATTTATAATTGGAGCTGTTGAGCAGCCCCCTTGTCACAGCCATGACATCCCCTACCGTGATCGACCGCATACAGACGTAATCGCGGCATCCCATGAAGCGGGCCGTATCCTGGCACGGAGCGCATTCGGCGCCCGATGCGAGAACCACGGCCCTCCGATTCCTTGGGCCGTTCTTCGATACAAGCGTTGGTCCGAAAAGGGCAATCAATGGAACGCCCAGAATGTCGGCGATGTGCATATTGCCCGTATCGGTCGAAACAACGAGGTCGGCCTGGCTTATGACCTTCGCCGTCTCGAGTATCGAAAGTTTGCCCGCAAAATTCGCGTCCAGAGCCTCGTTTTCGGCCCATTCTCCTTCTGCGCCTATGCCAACCATTGACCCTCGGAAAAACCCCCTCGCAGCGCGAATATAGGCCCTAAAATGGGGCCATCCTTTTTTATCCCAATAACCCGTAGCGACCCTGAAATAGCCGTTGCAGAGAACGATCCTCGGCCTCGGCAGATTGCCAAGCGACGGCCCCCCCTCGGGCAAGGGAAAGCGAACTTCCGGCATCGGCCCCATGTAACCCATCGAATAGGCAATCTCCATGTAATGATCGACTTCATGGATAAGGCTCTCCTTCCATGCCGGCCTGGGAACCGGCCTATAGTTCATCCTCGATCGGAAAAGATTAACGACATCGCATCCTGCCCCATGCGGAGAGTAGAACCAGAGCTGATAGATCCTCGGATCGACCCCATCCCGGGGCCACTCGATGATGCGATCAACCACATCCCAGGCCTTAAGGATTTCCATGATTGCGGGCTTCCGGCTATCTTGCCAGTCCCCCAGGCAGACATCGATCTTTCCGGTTTCGGTAAGGGATGCTATGGCCTGGAGCGCCGGCATCATCATGATTAAGTTCCCGATTCCATTGGCAAAATATGCTATGGCCTTCAATTTCTCCGCCTCCACGTCGATCTTATTTCCGGCGCCCCGTTGTGCCTGATAAGATCTGGCACGACCAGGACCTTTTTCCCCTGTAGGTAGCTGGAATTCGGAGCAGTTGCCTTGGCAGCGAACCTGCTTCCGCTAGCGCATCCCGTGAGGTAAACATCGATGTGGCTTCCCCTGTTTTTGTGCGGAAAGCCTCGCTCCGATCCGTCGGGATTGAGCCTCGGAATCCACCCGATAGATCTCCAGAAAGCCTTTGTCCCTACAAGATTAGTCGCCGTAGTCGAAAATTTGAGGAAAACCCTCCTCTCTCCCCAATTGAGCCAGGAGTCGACCGGATGCTCCGGCGCGTTGTATCCAGTGAAGAATCCTATCGATTCCTTCTCGCTAAGTTCCTCGTAAGCCCTGATCAATGTAGTGAGCCAATTATCCTCCTCGAACTCTACATCGTCCTGCAGATAGCAGAGATAAGGCATCTCCTCCCAGAAAGAATCATAGTAATCCACCATGTTCCACAGCATATTGAATCCCGCCACGACCCCCGCCCTCTTCTTCGATAGGGCGATATAGGCAATCGATCTATCCTTAAGGCCCTGAAGGTAGCGAGGAGTCTCATCCTCCGAGCAGTCGTCGTGGATCCAAAGCCTATAAGGAAGCCCATCTTTTGCCCTTGCCCATAGAGATTCGAGCGTTCGGCGAAGAAGATCGACCCGATTCCGGGTTGTGATGATTATATCCACCATAACCAAATATCTAAGAATCCGGGAACCTCTTGAGATGCCAATTGATTATTGCTCCTGCGATGTAGTAGGCATCCGATTCGGACATTTTCGTATTGATTGGCAGGCAAATATATTTCTTCTCAACCTGCCGCATCCCTGGGAGATCGAGCCTCCGGCCCCCGAAAACCTTAAAAATGTCATTCCGCAAATGGGCCACATTCGTTTCAATCCCGTTTTTCCATAGGAATCGGGCAAAATCATCTCTATCCTCGACCTTGACCATGAAGAGCCAGTTCGAAGTATCCCCTTCCCTCAGTAGCTTTACCGCCCGCAGGTTTCCGAGCTCTTGCCGGTAGATTTGGGCGATCCTCGCGCGGTGCGCCTGGTTGGGGCCGAACCGACTCATGCTGGCAAACCCTACGGAGGCATCGATGTCCGTGGGCTGGGCTTTGAGACCAGGCTCTTCCTGCTCGAAGGTTATCCCTCGCCTCGTCCATGCCTGCCATCCGGCCCGGGATTTTGCCTCCCGGTCGATGGCAAACCATCTAAGCCTCTTCGCCCTGGAGTAATCCCGCTTACATCTGGTTACCAGCATCCCACCGTCTTCCGTGGTCAGGGCTTTGATCGCCTGGAAGGAGAAGCAGGTAAAATCGCCATAACCCACACTTTTTGCCCCGAGGGCCTGGCAGGCATCTTCGATGATCCTAATCTTTCCCGCCCGGCGGGCTATGTTTTTTATCTCTTCCGCATGGGCGACGAGACCCCCGAGGTGGACCGGCACCACGGCTTTCGTCTTTTCCGTGATCCGAGATTCGAAATCAGATGGGTCAAGAGTTAGCGTCTCTGGATCGATATCGGCGAAGATGATCTTCGCTCCAAGCCAGAGAAGCGGATGGCATGTTGCCGTGCAGGTGAGCACGGGAACAATCACCTCATCCCCTTTTCCTATTCCCGCCAGGACATAGGCTATCCAGAGGGCCATGGTGCCGCTATTCGTCATGACGCTGTGCTTGAAGCCGAATCTCTCGCCGAATTCCTTCTCGAACATATTGACCTTGGGCCCCTGCCCCCACCATCGGCCCTGGAACGTTCCTTGATCCGGATCGAAGAGCTCCAATTTGAGCCTATCCATGTCTATCTCTGGCGGCCAGAAAAGCGGAATCATATCCTCTTCAGAATGCTGAGGCCCCCGCCCCACGGATAATGTTTTATCGCCCATCCGTTCTGCTCCCCGGTGTATTCCCTGGTCTCATCGAACTTGAGCCCCAGCGCGTCCTCTAAGACCCTGATCACTCCCCGCTTGTTATCCCAGCCGAGCATCGTCGAAGTTCCATCTGGATAGTAAAGTTTTTTCTGCAGGTTTGTGCACCTGAACATGAGCGTAGCTTTCGGGGCCAGATAAGGGTTCCAAATTTGCCAGGTCTCGAGCGTGGTTTCATAGAGCTCATCGAGGTCCACGAATAACACATCAATTTCCCGCGATTCGCCGAATTTCCTACCTGCCCACTGGGGCCATATTCTCCCGAATTCCCGCGCCTCGGCTTGAATGAAGATCCATTTGCCATACCAAGCATTTCCGCAGCCAAGACAATCTTTAATATCCACGCTCACCAGCCATGCATCACAGAGTGCCGCGGCTCGGCACATAGCCTGCGTTCTTAATCCTTTGGCGCCTGTTCCAAGCTCCATGATGAGATTTGGGTTGGCGATTAGGGCTGCATGAAAGGATTGGTCTAAGGTCGCATGGCATGCGATCTGCTTGTTTTTATTTGCGATCATTCGTATTTCGGCGAGATATTTCTCGTAAAGCCTTAGATCCATTTTACATCTCCATCAGCCAGTCGAGCCCATATAGATCGACGAGGTAATTTCTCAAAATTATTTTCTTTGTGTGTGGATGATCTTCGATCCTCGGCCTCCCAGAGATGTGGTTTCCGCTATTCGTCGCTATGCAGAGAAGCCAGGGCAGCTCGAGTGCCCGGATGTGATCACGCGCCACGTCGCTTGCAAATTTCGTATGATCCCGGCAGAGGTAAAACCAGCGGTCGATTTTCGGGCCATCAAGAATTATTTTGATCGCATTCACGGTGAGAGAATATGGATATTTGTGGATGCCGACCTCGCCGCTCTGCATATCGACCATGTAGGCCAGGCGGGAAAATATAGCCTCATATCCGCTTCGGTCGGCCTCGAGGATCTGCTCTACCAGGTCCTTGGCGAGCAAATCATCGCTATCGACCCGGAGCATCCACGCCGATCGAAAACCCTGCCTGTATGCCCACCGGCCGGCGCAGATCGCGGCGTGATAGGTTTTACGGCTCATATCGGTCATGGGGCAGTCGAATGGCTTGATCTCTTGTTTTCCGGGGTCGATGGCATCTTTGGGAAGCTCAACCCATTCCGGAGTCAAAGAGCATTCTTTATCTATCATGACCGAACACCATTCGAGCCATGGGTATTCTGGCACCCAATCTGGAATGTTATGGCAGGCGATGAAACACCGGAAATCATTCGATGTCTGCCGATCGAGCGACCGGAGGAATCCGTTGAGGGTTTTCTTCATCATTTCCTTATCCCGGTACTGATTCATGGGCCCGAAAGTGCTGATAATTAGAACCATTATCCATCCCCTGTCGGCTCCTGAAGCGTGAAAGCCTCAGGCCGCTCCCTGCGCCAGGAGCCATCATCTGCAATTCGGTAAACTTCCCCGCTCGCAAGCCTTATGAGATTCCCTTTTCTTTCATATGGTTTCCCTTCCCGCTCCGCCTCCCTCAAAAGCTTCCTCAAGATCCGCCTCCCGTGGATCTTCCAGGCAATTTCGAAGTGCATCCCCTCGGGGATCGGCTCAACCTTCCCCCCTTTATGTTGATAGATCCGAAGCTCTTTATCTTCATATCCCTTTAGCATTGGCTTCCCCTCTTCTGGAAAATCATGAGCGAATGGGATTCGGTTGACCCATCGATCCCTGGGATAGGTTTGATGGTTAGGGCCAGGAACCCCGGGAAAAGGGCTGCATAATCTGCCGGGCTTCTAGACCAAACATGCGGTTTATTGCCGAGGGCAGGTGTTGTATTTTCAAATAGTGCAAGGATCCCGCCTTGGGAAAGCACCCGGTCGATCTCCTGGGCGATCCCGCTGATCTCTTCTCCCGGGATGTGCTGGAGAACGGTCCAGCAGAAAACAGCCCCGAAGAAACCATCCCCAAAGGGGATCTCGGCCCCGTTATAGAGCTTGTAAATGGCAGCCGAGAAGAAAAGCCTGGCTTGGTCTATGGCCTGCTCGGAAATATCGACCCCGTAGACGAAAGCCGCCGCTTCGGAGAGCACCGGGGCCATCCGGCCATAGCCGCAGCCAAAATCAAGAACCCTTCGCCCTTTTATCAGCGGGTTAATTTCCCTCCGTATGATCGTATGGGCCTTCTGAGTCGAGTGCAAAAAACTGTTAGGGGTCATTCCCATTCGGCCCACCGTGAACCTGCCGTAAGCCTTATATCTCTCCTCCCAGTATTGCCGCATCCTCATACTATCGCCTCGAGCCTTCGCCAAAATTCGAACGGCGCATCGTCTAACCACTGTCTAAGCCTTTCGGTATCTCCGAGATCAATCTCCCAGCTCATATGGCCCACATTTTCGTTCATGATGATCTTACAGCCGCAGAGTGCCGCCTCGAATACGACCCTCTCCCCAGCCCCATAGCCATCGAGTATATGGACCAGGAATTCATGCTCAGAATAGAGGGCCGGCATCTGATCGAACGGCACCATCGGTCTCACTCTAATATTCTGGCCCTGGACCGGAGGATCGCTCCCCAATATGACGAATGTGATCTCGGGATGCTCTTGGATATACTGGTTAAGTTTTTGCCAGGATTTGAAATTTCTGACATTCGATACGAGCGCCCATCCCGCTTTTCGCTCGACCCCCTCAACCGGCTTGAAAATTTCGGTATCGATCGCCAGCGGCAGGGCTATCCCGTCGCAGCCGAGGGCTTTCTGGTAATTCCGCAGATGCATGGGCGAGAGGAAAACGTTAAGCTTCGACCGCCGAAAAAGAGGAATCGAGAATTCAGGCTCCGAAATCTCCCTGTGGTCGTGTTCGTATTTGACATATGGTATCCCATCGGAATAGATCCCCTTGAGGATCGCCATAATCTGCTCAGAAGAAAAAGCCCAGAGATTGTTTAGAACGGCGAGATCCGCCTTCACTATCTCGTCGTGGATTATCTTCGCAGGCACGTCTCGGGTGAGCATAGCTATATCGAATCCGCAATTTCTCCCTATTTCGGCCACGAAATTCCCGCTGATCTCCGCTCCGCCCCGCCAGAGCTGATCCTGAATCCATGCGACCCGGGTCTTAAAAACTCTCTTCGCCCCCGGAGCCGGATGAGGATCCTTAAGGTCGGGCTTCTGTTGCACCTTTGCAAAATCCGAATCCGCCGGAATTATTTTCGTTTCGAATTTTTGGGCTGGGGCATCCCCAATTGTTTTCCATTTCCCTTTTTTCTCGCCCTTTATGGCTTTTTCCTCATCGAACCAGTCGCCTCGGATCAATTTTCCATCAACTGAAATTTCCCCCCTCGTCCGCCGCAGGACAGGATCGATGAATTCCACGAGCACGAGCTTAGGTTCTTTAAGCAAGATATCTCTCCGTTTTAGACAGGTGCGGGGCTTTAGCCGGCCCCGCCGCGGGCTATGGTTGCTTATGATTCTGGAACGTTATCAAGCGCGGCAAAGGCAATCGATACGCCGGGCTGACCATCCATCCTCATGACGAACCGAAGAACGGTCTGGTCATAGAAGAAGCGAGCATCCCTTGAGGTGTCGATTGTCATATCCTGCCGAACCGCCCAGATGTAATAGCCGAGATCGCCGAGGATCAGGTCGCCCTGGTTGCCGAGGGCCGGAACGTTCCGCGTCTTGATTAGGGGATAACCCAGTAGCTGCGGGGTCATCGCTCCGCCAAGAAATGTCGTGAACCCGTCATGATAAACGGGCTGGCCCACCGTATCCTTCTGCTTTCTGAGCACATTAACTGTAGCTCTCCTCGACAGGAAGGTTAGGTTGGAAAAATTTTCGTCGAGGGCAGATTCCAGGTTGATGAGATCCTCATACTTCACCGTCCCGACGGTCTGCCGAGGCACGAGGTTGATCCCGGAATCGCTCAAAATCCCGAGCATCTGGCCACTCGCACCTGTGCCGTTGATGATCTCGTTCTCGATCTGATGCTGGAAGGCCCTGGCGAAAAGCCCCGTGAGATAGTTGATGAGATTGATCGATGAGTCGGCGATTACCTCGTCGGAAAGCGGGATAATGCCGATAAGCTTCTTCGCCTCGAAAGTGAGGTAGGTCATCGAGGGCTTCGTCGAGTTTTTGAGTTCTGCCTCATTGGGATGGTAGAGATTCACCCCCCCGAAATAGTTCCCAGCCGCCTGGACGAGCTTTGGAATCCTCATGGTAAGAGATCCCATCGGAATTCGCCAAACCTTCGGAATGATCTGGCTTTGAGCGGTCGCAAATTCGACGACTGTCGCCAGAAACTCGATGGGCACGAGCGCCCCCACGTCGGTCGTGGTGAGTCCGGCTGCCACGTCCTTCTGCTCCGCCTTGATGAATTCGTTATAGTCGTGCAGATCCATTTTCTGCGCGATCAATTTCATGGGGTCAAACCCCACCCTGCACCCGTCCGCGAACCTCTGCATAGCGGGTGAGAGTTTGAGCCAGGGGCCGCCTGCCGCCTTCATTTTCTGGGCGAGCTCGGGCCCAGTTAGCATCCGGTTCCGGCCCCCATCCCCGACTGAGTAATCTTTGAAGAAATAGCTTGTATCAATAACTGATTTCCCCTCGCTCTCGAGGAACCTTTCATCCCCGGAGGGGAAGATTGCCTTCTTGTTTTTCTCCAAAATTTCGGATTTTAGGGCCTCAATTTGCTCCTTGGTCTGCCCCTTGACTGCCTCCTGGATAATCCCTATGAGCTGATCCATGGTCAGCTCCTTTCTCTTTTCTTCTGCCATTTTTTACCCTCCTTTTTTCAAATTTTAATCGATCTTCCCAGCCAGTCTTCTGAAAGCGGCCAGGATTGATTCTTTTACCGCTTCGCGCGTGGCCTTTTCAACCACTTCGATGTCAACTGTGATGGTTTCCTGAATTCGTTCTGGATCGCTTGGCGCCAAAACGACCACTTTCTCCTGTTCCGGCTTGGTTGTTTCATTCTTTACCTGGCCAGCAGTCTTCTCAAGTGCCGGTTCCTTGGGAAGCGCTACAGCCAGGGCATTGACGGCCTCGGTCAATGCTGTTAGTTTCTCTTCAATCCTCTTTACCCCCTCTATTTCAAACAATGCCTTCTGCTGCTGCGGTCCAGCCGAGGCATCGAAAAATTCTGAAAGCTCGGGCAGGTATTTCAGCGCGAGGGCATGGATAAGATCGGGATCATCTCCATGCTTTTCGGCCCGGGCGAGAAAATCCGCCCCCCTTTGCCCCTCCCAGGGAGGGGATCCTTTATCGAAATCCCTGTAGTGACCAGCCAAGTGAGCTTTTACCCCGGGCAAATCATTGGATGGAATCTTAATTCCTCCTCTCGCCCCCATGAGCGATGCTGCGGCAGCCCGAACTCCGTTCCATACAGTCGCATATCCATCGGCTTTGTGATGAGGGAGCTTGTAGCTTCCCTTGAGGTCCGGGTTGGCGCCGTCATACCAGGCACACATAACCTTTAGATCCTCGACGGTCGCTTTTGCCACTTCGGCCCCCGCGTCCCATTTCTCATCTTCCGGAGCAAGTTTTTGCTTGAGGTACGGTATGACGGTCTTCCCCTCGCCTTCGGGATCGCAAACGCTCACCCCATCCTCGGCCTTCCCGCCAGCAGGCTCGAAAGGCCGGCAGGTGTATTTGTGCTCTTTGCACCATTCTCTTGCCTCGTCGGCGGTGAATTTGTCGGCAGAAAAACGTATGGCCTGAAGCTCCACTGGATTGCTTCCCTTAATTCCCCAGATAGCATGGATTCCCTCCCCGAATTTATCGTTCTGTCTCCTGAACCTATCGAATTTATCCGGATCCTCAAGGCGGCAGGCATGTTCGGCTGGGTAGGGCTTCTCTTCACTGTTAAGCATCGAGCCGTCGCGGTAAATCACTATATCGCCTAATTTTTTTTCGAAGTTCTGCCGTTCAATCTCGTCGATGCTTTTATATTCAGCCGGGAGCCTTTCGCCGTCCTTTGCAAATCTAAACCAGGCCATATTTTGATCAGATTTCCCCTCCGGTATGACCTGGGCATCGGGATTCATCGGAACGCCGACGGGGCTGTATTCTAAAAGCTCCCACTCGATAATTTTTCTCCCAAAGCCATCGCCATCCCGGAAGTCTTCCTTCTTCAGCGGGATGAAGCCGATGGACCAGTTAGGCATGTATCCCTGGGTGGCCTTAGCCCAAAGCCTTTTTCCATCTTCGTCGGGGAAAAATTTGGTCTTCGCCATGATTCCCTTTCGGCCTTTGAACTCTCCCTTTCGAATCCAGATAGGCTTGGCGATCGGCTCGGTTCCCATCCTCGATCCCCAGCCGTGGCCGAAGAGAACCACGGGCCGCCCGGAGATTTTCATCCCGTCGGCCAGCATGATGTCCCCCCCGCGGTCCTTGCGCTCGGTCGAGATGAAATGGACCACGGTCAGATCTTTTTCGTTGAATTCTTTTACTTCGGCTTCGAAGGTTTTATGCTCGATTTCCATCTTCTCCTCCCTTTTTCCGCATCCCTGCCCGGGATGGCTTTCGGTTCCTTCCCGCCCCAAAAAGAAAAGCGCCATACCGCCGTGCACGGTAGGCGCTTTTCTCTAACTTGGAGCCCTCGTCCCCAGAGCCGTGGCCAACGGATGGGGTTTTTGGATCAACTAAAACCAGTGCACTTCTTCACCCTCCGGCAATTCCTCGTATTGGATCCCGTGATCTCCCGGATATGGCTTCGTGTGGGCAATCCTCCAGTAAGCAAGCTCTGGAGGAATTCCCTCAGGAAAAGCTTCACATACAAACTTCCCATACGGGAGACTGTCCTCTTCCGGCTTTTCGCCTAAATCCCTGATTCCCCTGAAATGCTTGCACCTGCGCTTCGAGCACTCTGGTTCTCTAAGGACCGCGGATGCGGTTTCTTCCATTTTTTCTCTGATATCTGCGCTCATCAGTTTCCTCCCTCTTTTTGGGCCAAATACTCTTTTAAAGAAATTTTCGACCGCTTCAGGCAGCATTTTAGTCCGGTAGAGCGGGGATGTAAACATCGCAAAGGCTTCCGAGAAAAATTCCCTTTCGTTTCGGACAGCCGCATAAATCGAAATCATGCTTTTTATTTTTTCTTTGTCCATTACTGACCAAAAATGCCCCCAGATTTTCTGGTCCCCTGGGCTCATCGCTTTATATACAATGTGCCCTAATTCATGCCTAAAAATAGTCATAAAATCATAGGATACGGCATATTTACCTGGGGTCAATTCATGAATCTTCTTCAGCCTTCCGGCAAGATAAATTACCTTCTTAATCTCCCAGCATATCCCGGATACCTCATTTCCCTCTTTGATCCTTAAATATTCAACGTTTTCGATTCCAAGCTCGCGTATCCATGAACCTTCTCCTAAAATCTTTTCTATCTGCGGAATCCGTTTCTTGATGCGGAGCAGTTCTTCGCAGACAAAATTGGCCTGTTTTATCGCTTCTTCCTCCGGCTGGGATCCTAAGGTCAGTTTCTCGACTCTTAATGCGGCCAATCTTTCCCGGGCCTCCTGGATCGTCGTGGCGGCAATGCTCGGATCGTATGGAATCTCTTCTCCGATGGCTACTTTGCTGTAGTACAGCGCGCACCTGCAGTTGATGTTCTCCCGAGGATCGCTGCCGAGCCCCGGAGCGAGCATCGAATCCCTGCCCACTATGAACATCTTATCGACCTCTATGCCGGCCGCGTATCTCTTTTCCGCCTGCCGGTGTGTTTCCCTGACATAGGAATCTCTCGCGCTTAACCAATGCTTTTTGAGCTGTTCCTTGAGTCCCGCCTGCTCGACGGCGAAAATATCCGCCCGGTTCATAGCCGAGATCGTCTCGGTTCTCGACATTAAAGGCGCTCGATATTTATTCCAGATGGCGAATTTGTCCCGTAGATTCTGGGCGATTGTCGAGAGGGGAAGCCCCTCGCCGAAGCCGGCTTTTATGATCTCTGCTATCTCGTCGAATGTCGTCCCGGTGACCTGGCGCGAAAATCGGGCCATCCGGTCCCCGATCCATTGTTTAACAGCGGGATCGTTTACGTTGAATCTGAACACCGCCGCTTTCATGGAAAGCATATCTTCGAGCCGCTCCTGCCCATAGCGCGCCATGATTTCCTGGATATATGGTGTTGCGGTCTCCACGAGCTTCTTTTGCTCTATCTCCTTATCAATATTCACCTTTCGCCAGCTCTCCTTATCAGCCTTCGGGAGTTTGGCCAGAACTGCCTCGAGCTCCTGCCGAAAAATTTCCCGGAACGGCCCGATCATCCACTGCTCGAATTCTTCGGACCTCCGCGCAAAGATTTTCCATGCAATATCTCTTCGCTCGAGCGTCCAGAATTCTCGCCTCACCCTTCATCGCCCCCGCCTGATCCCCAGAAGGCATCCTCTTCGGTCCTCTCCCCGGGAGGCATCGCCGCCGCTCCTTTGCCCGCGTCGAGCTGCATTAAGTTAAATGGTGCCCAGGGTTTATCTCCCCACGGCACGGGAGGCCTTCCTTCCTTCTCCCGTTCTTCATTGATCGTGGTATAGTAATTCTTCAAATTCAGCTCGCGCTCCTTGAGGAGAATCTCTCTTTCCGAAAGGTCGGGGAGAATGAAATCGCAGGTCAGCCCTTCGTCATAGCGCGGGAGAAGAAATGTCTCGATGACCTCCTCGATGAGCATACATTTCGGCCTGAGACATTCGTTGACGAAGGTCTCATTGAGGGCCTCCATATTGGCTCGGTTGACATCTCGCACGAGGCCGAGCTTCCCTTCACTGAGATCAAAAGCAGAGATGAGCTTCTCTCTGGCATAGCGCGCCACCTCATCGATCATCATCTCGCGCGCCGTGAAAGCGGCCTTCTCGGGTTTGAGCCCGGAATGAAAAATCATCGTATCTCCGGCTTTGAGCGGTCCGCCGTATTGCTCTTTGATCCACCCCATGAGTTCTTCTGCCTGCGCCTTGGTAAGCTTCTGATCCGTCGTCATCGTGAGCCCAGGAACCGCCTGGTTTGCTAACAATGCCCGCTGCTGCTGCATGAGGAAAAGATCGATATCGTAAGGGTACGCCTGCGCGATGAGTGGCGACATCCCGTAAAATGGTGATGCCGGATGCGGATAGTGTATGAAGAGCACCTCATCCGGTAGGAACCTGCGGTCGATATTGCCATCCCTGTAGGACCAGTATTCGATCTCTAGGTCGGAGGAAACCTTTGGTTTTAAGCTCGCATATTTGGTCAGAGGAAGCGGGATTATTTCCTGGGGCAGGCCGAGCTTGTTTTTTGGAAGATACCATCCGCATTTCCCGCCCACTTCGAGCCGCACCATGGTTTCATACCATAGGCTAAAACGCGTCATGATCCCGTTCGGCTTCTGGATCAAGTCGAGGAAAGGATGATCGAGGATCTGCTCTCTCTCGAGCTGCATCTGCTTGAGGATGTATCTCCGCTCGGCTTGATCGGCGGCCCTGTAGTGGGCGCGCCACGATAGATCGGAGACTTTTTGCCCCTTCCGCCTGTAGATGTAGAGCTTGAGCGGAATCATGGCCACGCTCTTTGCGATCTTGTCGATGCAGGTATAGACCCAGGATTTATAAGCATCGATGAGCTGGCTATAGGGTATCTCCGCATCGGATGCAGCGAGTGCCTGCGTGATATAGCTTCCGATGATAGCTCCGATCTGAGGCGCGGCAATGGCCTTTTCTTTAGCCGACCTTGCCAGCCCAAAGATCGAAAGCATTCGGTCGAGTATTGCCATCTTCTCCTCCTCGCACGACGAAAAAGCCTGGCTTTGGGGCCTGCTCCCGCGAATAAAAAGCATAGCGCATCGCATCGCAGCCGTGGTCATTCTCCTTCCGCGGCTCTTCCTTGGCATCTGTCTTCCAAATATATCCCTGGATCTCTTCGATAGTGCAGGTCGGCTTGCCCGCCGCCTCGAGCCCGGGGTCCCGCTCGCAGAGCGCATCCTCGAAAAAGAAAATTCGGCCAGCCTTCATGGCATTATAGACGGCCTGGATGCCTGAACTCACATTCTTATCGGCAGGAAGGGTTGAGATCCCATACTCCTCGAGCGTCGCTTGATCCTCCGAGTCGTGATCGGAGTAAGCGACATAGGCCCTGGGTTTCTTCTCTTTACCCTGGCCGCCTCCCTTTTCCCTTCGGATCAGATTTCGTTCCTCCATGAGCTCGATGATCGTCCGGGCATGCGCATTTACTGTCCTTTGGCTTTGGTAAATCTCCTTGTCGAGATACCAGACCCCATCGGGGCTTACGGCCCAAAACTGACAGACGAACGGCGAATGAAATCCGAAATCTATGCCGATCACGTAATCCCAATCCTGGGGTATCCGGAACCTCGGGATGACCATCTTCCCCGGGTTGAAGACGTCATAGATTAGCCCTTCATAGCCAATCCACTTATTCTCGAGGAACCTCTCCCGATATCTTCCCTTGAGCATTGTCAGCCGCCTTTTGTAGCTTGGAGGAAGCATCGGCCAGAGGGTTTCGCCCTCAATAAGCCTCGTGAGCGGTCTTCCGGCCTCGTCCCGGGGCTTTTTGACATAATAGGTCTGATATAAATAATGCGACGGTGGGCCTGCGTTACAGGCATACATCACTTGGTGAAACGGCACGCCCGGCTGTCTCGCCCTCGATTCAATCCAGGCGAAGGTGATCTCGTCGATCACTTCTGTCGCCTCCTCGAGGCCGATGAAACCATACTCGGTAGAGGCGAGCTTCTGCGGATTGTCAAGCCCGCAGCCATGGATCTCAGAACCGTTAGGGAGCAAAATCTCGACCTCCTGCTTGTTGTAGCGCGATCTCCGCATGATATGGGGCGGAATCACGAAATCGATCAGCCATTTCCATGTTGTCCGCTTCAAGCGCTTTAGCTCTTTGCGGCAGAGTGCCGCCTTGTAGCCCCGATACCGGCCGCAGAGCCAATAAGCTTTCTCCGCGAGGAGCCTTGTCTTTCCCGATCCCCACGGGCCGCAGAATAGCACGGATGGCTCGGTTGCTTCCATGGCCGCCTTGAGCGCCGGCCACTCGGCCACAGAATAGCTGTATGCCCTCATGGCCGCTCCTCACTCATCCTCCCCCTTCGGGTATTTGCTGCCGTCCACTCCAATATAGAGTTTATGCTGGATGGGCCCCCCGCCAGGCCCGGAAAATTCGACGGGCGGATAGTCTCCCCTAAGTTTATGGGCATCCTGCCTCGCCCGCTGCCTCGTCTGCCAATCAATCATAGGCTTTGAATAGATTAGCTCCTCGGCTTCTATGATCTTCCCCTTCGGCCCTCTCTTCAGGACTTTCGCCTTAAAGACCTCAATCTTCTTCGCGTTGAGCTCCCGCTTGAGCTTCCGAGCGAGATAGCGGCCATCGATCCCTTCGGCCTCCATTTCCTTGCGGATCGCCTCGAGAGCTCGATCGGCCGCCTTCTGACATTCTTCTGGCGTTGGTTCAAGAGCCATGAGTTAAGAAGAACAAATAATTGTCTGGTCGTCAAGGGCATCGGGGTGGGTAAAATGAGTGTAAAATGTGGGTAAAATGCGGGTAATTTTAGGTCAAAATGCATATCTTTATGATTCTGCCAACGATTTTGTATTTTTTATTTTTGCCAGGTTAGAGAAGTATATAAGCAGTACTTGTTTTGAAATGGTCGGTTTGCCATCGAGCCAGATGATGGGAATTTTATATTTTTTGGCCTTTTTTTTCATTGTCTTGACGGATTTTATTCCGCAGGCTTTGCAAATATCTTTCCAGCCGTTTAAAATTAGTTGATCTTCATCCATTAGGTTTTCCTTTTGCTTCCTTCATAGCCTCCCTGACCAGAGATAGCATCGGCCGGGCTTTGATTCTCATCCTTTCGCGCAGCTCTTCAAAACTCTTCTCGATGACCTCATTGACCTCACTTCTGGAAATGCGCGGGTATTCATCCGGCCTGGCTTTAAGCGCCCAATACCATCCCTCCCAATAATCCACAATTTCCTGCCAGGTTAATTTGCCGTTCTGAATTGGTCCGGGGTAGATTCCCAGATCCCGGACCTTCCGATAAAACCTGCCGATTCTTCCCTTGACTTCGTCATCGATGGCATTTAGCTTGCGCTCCGATCCATGCCGGCTAAGGTAGTCGGAAGCTTCAGCGTGCATGATCAAATCTTCCTCATCAAGATTCGTGGCAAGCATGATCTCTTTGATTTTTGGAATGCTCCTCACTCAGCCACCTCCTTTAACCGTTCCTGCCAGGTCTTTAGTTTGACTTCGTCTTCCCATCTTCTGTTTCTCAGCCAGCGCTCGGGGTCTTGGAATTCCGGAACGAATTCTCCGTGTTTTTTGCAGTCAATGTAGTTTTGTTTTTGGATTTTCAGGGCAGAGAAAATTTTTTCCCGGAGTTCCTGGTCGGGGTTTAGGGCTTTCCATTCCTTAAAAGCTTTCTGTTTCCCTCTTTTTTGTCCGTTCCGTTCGGGATATTCTTTCCAGAAGATTTCAAAAAAGGGGTCGAACGAGCGAACAGCGAGCGTAGCGAGCTGCTTTTCTTTTTCTTTTTCTTTTTCTTTTTGAAGAAAAGAAGTATGAAGAATAGAAGAAGGAGCGTCACGCTGGCATAACGATGGCGTCATGTCAGCGTCACACTTACCTTTATTACGATACCTTTTTTGCCGAATCTTATGTAATTCTCGTGAGTTTTCATCCCTTACCATTCTGCGTGAGGTTATCGTCACAGCAGCGTCACCACGGGTCAAATCACCCTCGATTTCTCCGATTTTTTCAGTTTTAATATAGTTCAGAATATTCGAGCACCGTTGCACAGGAACCCGTAATATCCTGCTCCACTGCTCCATCGTCCGGGTGAGTCTCCCCCGCGTGTCGGACCACCATAGCTTGCAAATGATCCTGATCCACGCTCCCTCTATCTCAAGGGGATGCTCCTCCAGATCCCGCGACCAGTCGGAAGGATAAAACTGAAAAGCCGGATTTTTAGACATTTTTGTCTTCCTTATATTAGCGTTATAGCGGCCCAGTCAAATTAAAAAATAAGAAAGAGAAGCTGAAGGGTTCCATAAACAATCATTCCTCCAAAGGCCGCGGCAATAACAAGGGCCATCATTCTGTCGCCTTCATCTGATTCTTTTCCACAGTAAGGGCACCGCCAGGTCATTTTTCTACCATCCTTTCTATGGCTCCCAGAATATTTTTTCTCCTGATTTTCCTTGCGCTTAATATCCGGTTTTTAATTATTTCTTCATCAATACATTCCCCGCAGTTAAAGCAAACGAGGGATGTATGCTTACCTTCGATAGAATAAATTGTTTCCCAAAACATTCTTCCGCCGCATCTGTAGCAGGTCATAATAGTTTCCTCCATTCCCGGCCCTACATCTCGCGCCAGAAAGCATTACTGGCTATCAAAAGCCTTTTTTCTATTGGAATATCCAATAGTTCTTTGGGTTTTTTAATTCCCAATATGGTAGAGAATAATTTTTTCAGGAATTCATATCGTTGTTTTTTGGGAGGCTGTTTTTTTGTTTTCTTTTTCATTTTTTTGCCTTTCGTTGCTTTTGTTTTTATCCGGGAAAACATCACAATGGGCAGGATCGGAAGGGATGATCTCTTTGTAATAAGAAAGGGATTCGCTTCCGATTCGACATGCAGGACATCGGCAGGGGCTTACCAGGCCCCTGTTTTCAAATAATTTTTTAACACAGATAAAATAGCTTTCTTCGTCTTTCATATTTTCAGAAAATCCTCTGAATGAATAAGAATCCAGAATCCTGGACGATTCTTTTCACAGAGGCATATTACGGGTGTTTTATTTTCCTTATCTGCCATAACCTTAACTTCATCCCAGAGCGTAATGGCTGAATGCCTTTTCCTTAACTTAACTTCAATAAAAAAATTGTCATGGATCACATCAGCCCTGGTATGTTTACTGGATGATCCTGAAAGCGGATTTCTTTCTCCGTGGAAAAATTCAGCAATATCTCTTTCTCTTCGCTTCCATGCTTTATCAGTCATTTTTATCTCCATAATCAAGCTATTTTCTTAATGCTTGGAAGCCAATATTTATATGGTTTGATTTCTTTTATCCCTCCTTTATTCTCAATCCATTTTCCTGTGATGAGCCAATTTCCAATGACAATTTTTTCTCTACCTTTAATAATTTCTTTTATTTCTTCATCTAGATTTTTATATTCATCGGCTAGCGGCTTGAGCTCTTCCCTTCGGTCAAGTTTAATTTCCAGGTTCGGATCATCGATCATCTGTATTTCTTTTCCTTCCCGGGGAGGATGGCAGATATGTAAAAATGGGCAGTCAGGGCAAGTATCATCTAACCATACCGCTTCGGGTTCGGTGCCCCTTGCTACGTGAGCATTAACTTCTTCAAGTCTTTTTAAAATTCCCTCAGCGTATTCATAATTAAGGTGGAAGGGGATTTCTTTTAGCGCTCCGTTGACTTTGTTTTTCAGGATCATTAATGATTCCTCTGAATTGTCCATCAGCATATAGAGCTGCAATTGAGCAGGATATTTTCTCATATAGGTATATTTGCTTTTGAGAAAATCATCCTCCGACGAAACAGAGCTAAATGTAAAAGGAGACATAGATTTAATTTCCAATGGGATCAGTTTTGATCCATTAATAGAAATTTTTGCATCTATACTTCCTGTTAACTGGAATTTCGGCCAGTTAAATGGCCTCTGCTGTTCCAAAACTTTTATTCCGGCCTCTTCAAGATCACGGATAATGATGCTTTCATGAAGATTCCCCTCGTCAAAAATAAGCTGAAGATCAACGCTCGGCAGGGCTTTTTCTTGCCATCTTGTTCGATTGAGCACAAGATAACGGATGCAGGGATGGCCAGCTTCGGATGCCCGGTTAGAATGAACAGGATAATTTTTTATTTTTTTTCTCTTTGCTTCTAAAATTTTTTCTACAATCATTTTTACTCCTCCTTTTCTTTTGGGATTTCTTCGGGCCAAAGATCGATGATTTCTCTGCCATATTTACTTTGTTTCCATTTAATTCCAATTTTTGTTCCCTCACGTCTAGCGTATATGGCAATATCGGCAAGCTTTTCATCAAAAGTTCTATATCGATTCCCATCTGCACAGGTAAAAATATACATTGTCCATTTTTCTCCAGATTGGCTTGTGCCAGATTTAATTTCCCCGTCTTCGACAGTCGTTATTACTTCGTTGGGCTGAAGTTTCTCCGGTTCGTTCTTTGGCGGGAATTCCTTGTGGATTTGATCAGCGGTTGGGGGAGGAGAAGGGAGATCGTCATCAGGCGCATTCTTTTTAAATTTAATGGACGAAATTTCTTCTTTATTTATTTTTATCTCTTCCCAGGTCAGGTTCCGGATTCCAAGAAGACGCTTAATGCCATTGCCGATGCAGTTTGTATAAGCGGCCTTCTTGACATCCTCGCGGTCAATTTCTGAGGGGCCAATTGTTAACCTCTTCCCGTTTTTATATTTCGTTGTAAAAAATGGATCGCGGGAAGACCTTGTTCCAATTGCCTCAATCGAGCAAGCACCCAAGGAAAAATATCCTTTGTAAGTGTAGGTATAGTGCCCATTTTCGTCTTTTTCGATTACCGGCTCATCGATCCTCCACGATATTCCAAAAAGCCTCGCCACCTTTTCAGCGCCGGAAGCCTGTAAATACGGCTTGCCATTTTCATCAATCCAGTCCTGCTCATTAGTGATTGTCAAAACTATCGATTTAATTTTTTTTATAGCCTCGATTCTTTTCTCGGCCGATTCGGCGATAGATACGATTTGATCGCCGATAATCGCTAGCGAATCGGCTCCCGAATTTATTTTGATCGGTTTTTCCATTTTTCCTCCCCCCGGGCCTGCGGGGAGCGTGCGATCCGCCTTTCCCGCCAGGCCCTTTTTTTAATTAACCGACCGCCATGATGGCGGAAGGCTACTGCACACAATTCTCTTCTTCATGGCAATGCCCACACAAAAAACACTTCGGGCACAGCCACCACCATCCTCCACACTTCCTGCATCTCCCCCACATAACTGCCTCCTATTTTGGTCTTACCAGCGGTATTATTTTGGTAAGACCGGCTGGCGAAAAATTCTTATTGATTTGTTTTCCCATTTTTGTTAATGTTCCGGTCGAGGATCGAGATCAAATAGGGCTTATCCATGAGAATGGGCGAGCCAAGCATTATGGCCGCCCGGATAAAGGCGGACTTCGAGACGTCAAGGGCGAAGGCTTCCTTTGAGAGCCGATCCGAAAAGCCTTTGGGGGCTTTGAAATTTATCAATTCATCATCGGCCATTGATTCTCCGGAGAATGGAAACCAGAGTGCCAAATTTTTCGGGTGATACCCTTTTCCCCGAAAAAAGGTATGAAACCATGGAAGCGGAGATCCCAGCCTCCTTGGCCAGTCTTTTTTGGGTGATTCCGAAGAGTTTTAAAGAACCTTGGAGCCGTCTCCTTTTTTTTATTTCCGATCGAGTCAACATTTTCACTATCCTTTATCGTCAAAATATTTCATTTATTGAAATTTGTCAAGAGAAAAATTCATCTAATGAAAAAAAATATCCCAGGATTTGCTAAGCGCCTGGAATCATTTATAAAAGAGAAAGAAATATCAAAGAAGAAATTTGCGGAATCTTTAGGGGTGAGGCCAAGCTCCGTCACGGGATGGATAAAGGGAAATATTAACCCATCAAAATCCATAATAAAATTAATTTCTTATGCATATTCAGTTAATGAAAGTTGGCTTTTGACCGGCGAGGGTCCAATGCTCCGGGATAAATCTGGCAAAGAAATTGCAGGAGAAATTGAAGATGAAATGATTGAAAAGAGGGAATTGCCCGTTAATTTAGATGCTTACACCTATATTCCGGTTTATAATGTCAAGGCCCATGGGGGAGGTGGCGCCGTCATTGGTGAAGAAAAAATTATTGACGCTCTCGCCTTCAAAAGGGATTGGATAAATCAGGAGCTTCTGGCCAACCGAGAAGACTTATTCCTTATTTATATGGAGGGCGAGAGTATGGAGCCTACCCTTCATCCTAAAGATATTCTCTTAATTGACCGCAGGGACAACCGATTCACAAGGGAAAGCATTTACGTCATTCGGGAAGGAGAAATGCTGTTAGTAAAGCGTGTCAGGCAGGTAGGCCCCGGCAAGGTTCAGCTGATCAGCGACAATCCTGCTTATCCTCCCCGGGAAATTGATCTGGCGCGTGTTGTGGAAAATGGCTTTCAGGTTATTGGCAGAGTGGTCTGGATAGGGAGAAGAATTTAGAGATCATTAAAGAAACCAAGGAAAAATGCCGATCCACAGGATAACCGCGCCAACGCGCGCGAGCGGAAGATTTCGGCTAAGATGGAAGACTTGACGGTTCTGGGGAAGGTTGTTAAAATTGAGAAGGATATCTGAAAAAGGAATCGCAGTTTGGCCTGGTAAATAATGCATGCCGGGGGTAAGCCGCTTAACATCGGCGCGTAGAAAAGCTAGTTTAAATTCCCACCCGGCGCATCTTTCGAGGAAGGCAATAGCGGAAGAGGAGGTGTTAAAATGCCTGAACCAACCAGAGAGCAAATAGAAAAAAACTATGCTGCTTTTCAAGAAAAATTGCCCGAGCTTATCAAAACGCACCCGGGAAAGTTTGCTTTGATGCGGGATGGGGAAATCATCGCCTTCTTCGATACGGCTTCCGATGCGTATGTCGCCGCATCGAAACTACTGAAGGAAGACCAGCCCTTCTCCATCCAGGAAGTCGTTGGCGGGCCGATTAACCTGGGATACTTCTCCTATGCCGTGTCTTAGCGGAAGATTCGATCCCTCCCAAGGCATTCTCATTAACCTCGCGATCGCGAAACCGGGCACCCTTGTTCCAAGGCCGGGAGAGACATTGCGGGTCCAGAATTTTCTGGCCTTGATCGACACCGGGGCTACAAGAACGTGTATCTCCAGACAAGCGGCATCGGTGGCCGGACTGGTTGCAATGGGAAAATTGCCGATGGTATCGGCTACTCAAACCATACCCATGGATGTTTACCTGGCCGACATTGTTTTGCCAATGGGGACCGCCGGGCTTATTCTCCCTAATATGCAAATTATGGAATTTAACTGCGATCCCAATTGCGCCTTTCAGGTATTGCTGGGAAGAGATATTTTGGCTAAGGGTGTTTTCACGTTTAGTTTTGATGGCCACTTTTCATTTTCAGTCTGATTTTTTATTATGCATTCTGGAACGGGATGGCCGAATTCCGAATCAAGGTTCCGGTAAAAATCACCAAAAAGAAGCGGTGGGTCCTTGCCTCCTGTTCTATCTTGGATCTCCATTCCCAGGGGGAAACCGAGAAAAAGGCTCTGGAAAACCTGGAAGAAGCCATGAGGGTTTTCTTCGTTTCGTGCCTTAAACGGGGAACGCTCAATAAGGTTCTGAAAAAATAAGATATGATTGCCTACCAAAAAGAAAAAATTGATAACGCCATCTGCTTTTTTGCCCTCCGGCACAAGGAGGAAACGGGGAAAAATCTCTCTCAAACATTCCTTTACAAATATCTCGCCTTGTTTGAATTCGAATACTTGAAAAAATATGGGCATCCTCCCCTGGGCTTGAAATATCTCGCCATGGAACGAGGCCCGGTCCCAATTGGCATTTATGAAAAAAGGGCCACCTACAGCACATCTTGCGCAGTCTTCAAGAAAATAGAAGAAGATCGGTTCCTTGTAATCGCAAAGGGAAAGCCGGACATGGATTATTTTTCATCCGCCGAGATAGAGGAGATGTCCCGGCTGATCAAGATTTACGCTGATCAATTTGTCCGGGCCAGCGATATCAGCGATGCAAGCCACGAGGAGATCCGGGCATGGCGCAGGATCTTTTACGACAAAAAGCCCAATGCGCCTATTGATTATGCACTGGAATTTGAAGGTGATCTTAACGAAAAGCCCTCTGAAAAGCTTTCCCCGGCCGAGGAAAGCTACCTTATATTCAAGGCCCTGGAAGAGGCCGCCAATAAGTGAATCCTGGCGACGTCTTTAGATGGAAAGACTTCCCTTATCCAAAGTTCGGAAAAGAAATAAAGCCGAGATGGTTTATTTATTTGGGGCATACAAACGTCTTCCAGGATCCAGTTATTGTTCATATCTGCACCACAACGACAAACGAAGGCGATTTTCAGAAAAGGGGGAAGAGAGAATCCCATCGGTATTTTCTTTTTGAATTAGGGAAACATCCATTCGATGAGCAATGCCTGCTGGATTTCGACGAGGATCCGTATCCATTTCCCCAAAAGGATCTTGAATGCAAGCCAGACATAGAGTTGAAAGGGTCCCTTGATGTCGGAACTCTCCGGATTATTTACGAAGGAATTTATCAATCCAAGCACTATTCCAGAACAATAAAAAATGATATCTATTTTAGCCTGAAGGATATCCGTGGTATTGGCAGTTTGAAAAAGCCTTGATTTCAGTTGACACTAAAATTCCTATCTGGTATTCTTAAAATGCGATCCGCCTTTTGTTTCCCGCCAGGCCCATCCGGAGTTTTTAGATGGGCATTCCTCCGCTGGACAAACTCCTCTCGGTCAAAGAAGTGGCCGAGATTCTCAATTTATCACCAAGAACTATTTATGATAATGCCAGGCGCCTCGGCGGATTTTATCCCGCTGGAATTCGCGTCCTGCGCTTTAATCCGGAGGTGATCCGTGGCATTATGGAAGGAAAGGGGAGGATGGAGGTTCAAGTTTCAATACCGGGGGAGAAAATATCGCGGCGGAATTTATCCGACCCGTGCGGAGGCGCTGGCGGCTCAGGAAGAAAAGAAAAAAAGCGTGCGTGCCTTCCACCCACAGACCCCGACCGACATAACCTTCCGGCAGGTCGCAAGCCTTTATTTAGATTGGTCCCAGCGGCGGCACGCGAAGAAAACCCATGAATACAAAGCAATGGTCTTCCGGCGCTTTATCGAGTTTCACGGTGATCTGCCGATAACTGAAATCACTCCGTTGCAAATTCAATCTTACCTGAATTCCCGTCCTTCCAATCATAATTTCAATGTTCACCGAAAAGAGCTGTATGCTCTTTTTTCGTGGGCAGGAAAAATGCTCCGCCGGGAAATTGGAATATCTCTTGCTAATCCCTGCCGGGATGTAGAAAGGCTCCCGGAGAGCAGGGCCGAAAAGTTAATCCCCACCAAAGAGGAAATTCAAAAACTTCTTGCCGCCGCCGGGGGAGATGAAAAACCTCTTCTCCTGGTTCTTATCCACACACTAGCAAGAATCGATGAAGTGCTGAGGCTGAGGTGGGATGACATTGATTTTCAGAAAAAGACCGTGCGCCTCTGGACTCGCAAACTTTTGGATGGTTCATGGGTTTATGACTATATCCCGATGAACCGCGAATTAATGGAAATTATGAAGGACCTTTATTCCCGGCGCGTTCAAAATGAGTGGGTTTTTTTTAATTCTCTCACTGGAACTCGATTTAATCGGCGTCCGAAGATGATGCCCGCTTTATGCCGGAAAGCCAATATCCGCCGTTTCGGTTTTCACGCCCTTCGCCATTTTGGAGCAACCTATCTTGCGCATCAGAAAAATATCCCCTATAAAACAATTTCAGCTCTTTTAAGACATCGATCCCTGGCCACGACGGAGGCATATCTACATTCTATTGAGGAATCTCAAAAAGCGGCCGTGAAGAAACTGGAGGGGCTGTTTTGTGGGGTGGGTTGTGGGGTGGATCGTATCGGAAAAAAGCGAAAAATGGCGAAGGTTGCTCATAATTAGCTATTGAAATGATTAATATTTTTATTTTTAAAAATTATATGATCTGCTTCGGGAGCAGGGAGTCGGAGGTTCAAATCCTCTCGCCCCGACCAATAATTTCAATGGGTTATAAAAATTAATAAATATTTTGTGGGGTGGATTTGTGGGGTGGATTTTTTAGGTTATTAATAGAGGATCAGCGGTTGAGTCAATAAATTTCTTTAGATTTAGGCTTCGGTGTCGGGGCATCTACTAACCTCCATCAATCTATTCCTCTAACTTTGCCTCAAGCTCGGATTTGAAATCCCTGTAAGTGCCGTCACTGAGCGCCCTGAAAAATAGGTCATAACTCCCAGGGGAGAGGAATTTGAAATAATACTTCTGCTCTTGCTGTAACTCGTTGACCCTGGCAAAGTGTTCCCTGGCATATCGGAGCTTGGCCCTGTTCTCGTCGGAGACATCGTTATCCATTTTAATTTCCACCACAATAATATCCTTCCCAATCTTGAGGAAGAAATCAGGATTGAAACTTCCCTGCTTTGGATGTTCTCCCTTGCGCCAGGAGTATTCAATGCTGTAGAAGCCGACATCCAAGGACTTAATCCAGGCATCTATTGCCTTAGCGGTCTGATCGGCAGTCAATCCCCGGATAAACCTCCGTTCAGGCTCATAGGAGGCCATGGCTACATTTAGGGGCGTTTTGAAGTTGTATTTATTAGCCACCTTTATCAGTGCCGATCTCGGAAGGCTCTCGTCCCCCTCAAGCTCCTTCAGCAACTTTCTATCCACCGCCTCACCCAGGCTCATGGAATAATCATCGTAGAAGACCGTGCTATCGCGCCGAAGCGATCCTACACCCAGGCTATTCTTGCCGATCTCTCTGGTGTTAATTTTGATGAGTTCCTGTGCCTCAATCTTGAGCCGTAGGCTTTTTGTCCCCTTTCTCCTGATGACACCGAATGCCGCAAGAGTCTGATTACGGTTCGCCTCACTCACCTTGCCACTCTCATCTTTAATTCTTTTAAGGGACTCTCTGATAATCTCTGCGATTTTGCCCTTTGGGAATTGCTCGCTATACTCAGTCCCAGCCTCCTGGTCAAAGATAAGAAGGCGGTTGAAGACATCCTGCGCCACGTCTTCAACGGAATACATCTTGAACTTAATCAGCGTCTTCTTGACATCCTGCTCGCCGGAGACCGCCCTGACGTAGGTAGTGCTCTTTTCAACCTCCTCCGCCTGGCTCGAATAGGTGATATACCCTTTCTTTAGGAGCTCAAAGGGGTCTTCCTGAGGGTATTCCACCTCCTCCTCGTTGCGTTTGTAATCAATGTTATAGAGGTCAAAGTTGTAATCCTCTTTCTTTGCCACCGGATAGGAATGCAGGCGCTTCTCAATTTCCAGGACCTCATCTACCAGGTGTTTGATACTGCTTGACCACTTATCGTGATTGAAGACGGTTACGACAGGTTGATTGCCCCTGTAAACATCAGGGACCCTTAACCCCCTTCCCAAGACCTGGGCGATAAGAAGTTTTGAGTTGAACGCCCGCTCTTCATGAGGGACGATCTGAAAGACATTTTTTACATCCCACCCTTCGGAGAGCATACTGACTGAAGTAATCCACTCAATCGGATTGTCCTTGTCATCCACCCTCCGCAAGATGGGGATATTGTTCTTGTGCTCATTGGCAGAGGTTACGATCAAGACTTTCTCGGCAGCTTGCTCTTTGCTGATCTTTTCCTTCTTGGCAAGGAAGGCAATGAGTTTATCGGTGAGACGCTTACAGGCGGCGATATTTTTGGTAACCAGGATGGTGATAGGTTTAACCTTACGGTATTTGGCGGTCTTGTTCTCAATGTGATTATCATAAATCTTCTGGAACTTTTCGTCCTCGTTCCCTGAGGAGTCCTCCGCCACATAGCGGATGGATTTGACAAACTTCTCCTCGATGGAATCCCTCAAGGAAAAGCGATGAATGACATCGGTAAAATAATCATCTCCGATGTAGCAAGTACCTGAAACATTGACGATAAACTTGAATCCGTATTTGGGATCAAGCAAAAATTCCTTCCATTTTTTGAGCGCCGTATCCGAAGGGCTCATCAGGTGGTGGGCTTCATCATTCAATACCAGAGTCCGCTCGCCTTTCCCGGCAAGGCTGTCCTCAATGGCAGACTTGGTGTTGATATAGGTGGCGTGGATGTTCTCGATACAGATGTCTCCCTTCTGGATGGTGTTGGAGGCGTTGATAATCCTGGGGTTGGCAATCTTGGAATCGGCAGGCAGAAGGTCCTTGAGGGTTCTATCGGCGGAGAGGTTGGTAAACTTCTTCGTCAGCCCGTCCTCGATGGTATTGGAAGGACACAGGACCAACACCTGATCTACAGCTCCCTCGGCCAGCATAATGCGGGCAATGCCATACATCACATAGCTTTTGCCAGTGGCAGTCGCATGATCCAGAGAGCAGGAGAGTTTTTCCGGCAGTTGCAAATGATTTAGAAAATCCTCAAAGGATGAATACTTCTCCTGAAGTTTGGGGTTGTTGTGATAGTTTTCCTCCGCCAGTTCTTTGAGGCTTTTGTATTCACCGCCCAAAAAGTAGCGCACCGTCTCCCGGATCGCCTCTTTCTGATACTCCCTGTCTCCGCAGAGGACATCCAGGAAAGCCTCGTATTTATTAGGATCAAACCTATTGGGGTTGTAGCTCGGAGATACTCTGAGGACTAAATCCTTGTTCTGAAATGTTTGACGCTCAAGCATGGCTACTTCTTCCTCTTACTGTTAAAGTCGGACAGGGTTTTTATCTCCCGCTTTTCGTTGCCGAAAATGTCAATGTAAATGACCATCATCTGCCCCTTGACCTTGTCCTCGGCAAAGCGCACCTCGTAGCCGTTCTTCTTCAATCCCTCGGCGTAGAAGACCTCATCCAGGTCAAAGACCTCGCCATCAAAATCATAGTCCAGCATGACCATAGAGAGCGTCTCCAAATTGGCAAACTCAAGAGGCTTACGAGAGATAACCTTGCTCTCAAATTTCTCAATCTTAATGACGCATTCCTTAGTTCCTTTCCCTAATTCCAATTGTCCCTTCTTGTCATCAATGAAGTATTTACACTCCACTGTCGGCGTCTGAATAAAGTCAAAGCCCACGGCGTCCACCGTGTCGTTGACATCCATCTCGCTGACCGGTTGCTTGATCTTGCTAAAGCCCCGGTTGTGAATCTCCTCTATGATTGAATAGGGGATGCGTAGAATAAAGTATTTTGTCTTGCCCTTCTCAATGTAGTCCTCAAGGAACTGCACCGAGGCGGCAGGGGCGATGATAAAGAAGCGTTTGCCGATCTTGTCTCCAAGATACTTGTGAAGGTCGTCAACAAACCCTCTGTCCAACACGGCGTCCTTGTGCTTCTGGTAGTTGAAGACCATGACGCTGGTCCGCCCCGAGTAGCCGTCCAGTTCAACCTTAGAAATCTCATGCCTCTCGTCCCGACACTGAAAGAGTCTTAGGGCAAAGTCCCGATATTGCTCCCAGGGGAGTTCCTTGACCATCTTGTAGTCGTATAGACCAGCGTTGTAGAAGGTGAAAGGTTTGGGAGGCTTGCCGTATTTCTTCTTGGGATTCTCCAAATCCTTGCTCTCGGCGATGTTCAAGAGCCGCTTCTGCATGGTATAGATGGCTAACTTCCCGCAGTCAACGCCGATCCACCGCCTGCCTAATTTCTCGGCCACCGCAAGGGTCGTGCCTGATCCGGCAAAGCAGTCAAGGACAAGGTCGCCAGGGCTTGAGGAGGCTCTGATGATTCGGTCAAGCAGGGCTTCGGGTTTTTGGGTAGGGTAGCCAGTCCTTTCAATTGCCATTGAATTTATATATGGAAGATCCCACCAGTCTCCCATTCTCACGCCTTCTTTTTTGTATAGCTTATATTTCTTCCCACCCAAATATTGCCATCTATATTCACCCTTTTCGTCTTTTTCAGTAAAATGAGCCTCATCGTCGGCATACTTTTCAAAAAGCTGATTGAACAGATATGTTTCCTTTCGTGTGTAAAAGAGAACGATATCGTGAAGTTTTTGAAATCCGTCAGAGATGGCAGTCCACCTCTTATAACACCAAACAACTTCATTTCTAAAATTTTGTTCTCCAAAAACCTCGTCCATTATCGTCTTAACATAATGCCCTTTTTTCCAATCCAAATGCACATAGATACTGCCATCCTCGCTTAACAACTCCCGCAGGAAGACCAGCCGCTTCCTTAAAAACTCCAGAAACCTCGCCCCGGCAATCTTATCCTGATACGCCTTCTGATCCTGGCTTCCCCTGAACTCCTGCCTTGTCGCAAACGGCGGATCAATATAGACTAATCTCACCCCCGGCGTGCCATCGGCATTCTTCAGTTTCCCATCCTGCTTCATCTGCAACAGGGTTTTGAGCACCTGAAGGTTATCGCCGAAGATGAGCATATTCATCCAGCCATTGCCATCCTTGCCGTTGCGGAAGGTCTTGACCTTCTGCAAGGGAACGGCCATGGTGTCGGCCAGGATGTCCTCCTCCCGCTCCTTGTCGGCATAGATGAGTTCGTATTCCTTTTTGGTGTCAAACAGAAGCGCCTTATAGTCCTCCGGCAAGGGCTTGCCCTCTCTGAGGAGCCCTACGATCCGCTCAATCTCCTGCTCTGAAAGTTTACGCATAGCCGTTTTACCCTCCCTTTTCCTTCTTTTCCCTTGCCCACTCCTGCCGGTCCTTCTCAATCAGTTCCCGGATAATGGAGACAATGGAGGCGTTCTGATTCTGCTTTTGAAGCTCTAAGGCTTTCTCCTTCAGGAAAAAATACTGCTCCTCGGTAAGCTCAATGGTCGTCTTCCTCATATTCGCTTTACTCCCAGCTTCCACAATGCGGTTTCTCAGTTTAGCCATATCGCTATAAATATATGAATACAGCCTCAAAAAGTCAAGGGGAATTTTTCCTATGTCTTCGCCATACCCTTAAACCTTGCTATTAGTAGAGGGGCAATCGGTCTTTGCCCAGATGAAACATGAGCAATCATAACCTTTTGAGGAGGTGAGAAGAGTATGGCGAAAGTA
>Ga0078972_1003243_pt1 | contig 49583 bp, 36 predicted proteins | sample YelNatPaOPGAMG01_FD_67568 | JGI IMG/M metagenome (GOLD analysis project Ga0078972, IMG submission 67568) | Hot spring thermophilic microbial communities from Obsidian Pool, Yellowstone National Park, USA - OP-RAMG-01 (SPADES assembly) (version 2) | ecosystem: Environmental > Aquatic > Thermal...
TCCCTGTAAAACAGGATTTACTTCTGTAATCACCGGCTTTATCTTCAAAATCCCATCTTCCCATTTTGCATTGATTGTATGCGATATCTCAAAAGGAAGATTTTGCACAAATTTGTTCTGGGTATACCAGTGTATTTTTCCTTTCTGTCTCTCTTTTATAAAATGTTCATAATCAATAATGAATGTATCATAGCATCTCTGCCATGCCTCAAGATATTTTTTATCCCCTGTAAGAAGTGTCATAAATGTTAGAAATCTTGCTTTATATCCATTTACCATCTCTCTTACAGGATGACGATGGTATGTTTCAGGATGATCCATCATATCCCATGGGTCTCCAGGATTTTCTCCATATTTGTACTGATATGCCCAGTAATATTTCCCATCTTTATAAATCTGACTGTTGAGAACAAATTCTGCCCTTTTCAGTAAAAATTTCTCTATCTCTTCATCCTTCCCTTTCCTCAGGAGATAATCTATCATCACATCTGCTTCAAGCATACTCATCCATACCTTTGTGATTTCACTGGCAATACCTCCCTGCAATCCTGTTGCTCCTCCCTGGTCCCCTGTTGAACCATCTTCCCTCTGACACATAATAGCCCTTGTGATCGCTTCCCTTGCCTTCTCTAAATAACACAACCCAGCATAATCATGTAAATATATCAAACTCCTTAAACTTGCTGCATCCCTTCCATATGTCCTTCTTGGCCAGTTGTGTCTGTCGATCTGGTAATACCTTTCTGCTGCTGATTTCGCACAATCAAGTAAATACACATCCCCTGTCTCAAGATAACCAAATACAAGTCCCACTGTCCTGTATAATGGCTGTGCTATCGCTCCAAAGGGATATCCCTGCATTCTTATTGTTTCTGTTGCATGGTCAAATCCAATGTCTGCAAAATGATATGCTTCATGAAGACCTATCTCAAGAAATTCCTTTTTCCCGGAAAGATAATAATAAAAAATCTGGGAATAAGGAATCTCCCCTTCCCATAATGCCTTGTTAATTATGCTATTATCAAAATTACCTTCAACTTTTTTCCATGCCTCAAGTACTGTTTCTTCCATAAGATCAACAAATTTTGTTTTTTCTCCTTTTACTGGCAAAACCCTTGTATTCCATAATTCTCCTGTAATGGCATAGTACCAGTCAGGAATGATTAACCTTGTAATCTCAGGTTTTATTCCGTCCATGGATATTTTCATTTCAACATTTCTTGCTACTCCTGCAGGGAAAATTTTTTCCTCTGCCTTCACAATGTATTTGTCCTGCCTTTTTTGCTGGAAACTATCTCCATATATCTCTACACCTTCGTACGGCTGATATACAACAACATCTTTATCCCTGTATAATCTACCTGGATGATTTTTGCTTACAAGTTTCTTTGCATCTGTTATATCTAAAATTATTCCATTGTGCCTGTATTCTGTCTTTGTTCCATCTATCTCTTCATCTACATCAAAAACAATATCCCCACTGAATCCTATAATCGGTATCACATCAAAAAGGTCTTTCCCGTGGTCAAATAAATGATTGTTGATATGTCTGAGGGTCAATTTTATTACTCCATTGGAAAATATCCATAAATATACCTCTGCCCTCAGCCAGTTATGATTGTGATATTTTCTTTGATGCATCAGATCAAATATTGACTGTCCTTTTAATTCTTCATCAGTTGTTCTTTCCACCTCTATAAATCCTCCTGCAACAATCCCTTTACATACTGGTCCACTCCACAACTGCTCTATCTTTACCCATTCCCACCAGTGTATCTCGCCTTTGTGTATCAATCCAAGCCGTAATCCTGTTTTCTTCCCTTTGTATCTGATTTCTATCTCATCTTCCTCTAAAAGTACTATCCCTGTCTTTTTTTCTTTTACTACCTTTAATCCTATCTCAGGCCCTGTGTAAATCCCTTCATCTTCTCCCTCTATCACTTCTACCTGTCCTGGTATCCCTTTCTCGTCTATCCCGAACATCAATTGCCTTCTCACTTTTCCTGTATCTGCCCAGTATCCTAATGGTACAACCTGGCTCTTTATCCCTTTGAATTTCTTCAATCCCTGATTTTTTTTATCAACTGGCAAACTTACAACACATATGTTTATCCCTTCTTTTTCTTCTGCCCTCTTTAAAATTAAAAACCTACCCTCTTTCATTTGTTACCTCCTATATTTTTTTCATTCTGTATTCTAAATTTCAAGCATTTTATCACAGTCAAATAAAAACGCAACAGTGTCATAAATTGATTTAAGATGTGTTATAATATTCAGCATGGAATTTCAAAAAATCATTCTTGTTCTTGAGAATTACTGGATGAAAAAGGGTTGTTTCTGGTGGCATCCTTATTCCACTGAGGTTGGTGCAGGAACAATGAATCCTGCAACATTTTTTGGAATACTTGGAAAAAAGAAATGGAATGTTGTATATGTTGAGCCATCACAGAGGCCTGCTGATGCAAGATATGGTGAAAATCCTATTCGACTTTATCAGCATCATCAATTGCAGGTAATTCTCAAGCCACCTCCAGAAAATATCCAGGATATTTATATCACCAGTTTAAAACACATTGGTATTGATGTTTCTGAACATGACCTTCGTTTTATTGAGGACAACTGGGAAGCCCCGACGCTTGGAGCATGGGGAGTTGGTTGGGAGGTCTGGCTTGATGGGCTCGAAATCACACAGTTTACATATATGCAGCAGGCAGGAGGTATTGACCTTGACCCTGTCAGTGTTGAAATTACTTATGGTCTTGATAGAATTGCATGTTTCCTTCAAAAGAAACAATCAGTTTTTGAAATTGACTGGGGAAGTGGCACAAATTATGGTTTTCTTCATCAGGAAAGAGAAAGACAGTATTCTATCTTTGGTTTCAAACAGGCAGACATAAATTTTCTCTGGACATGTTTTGATGGATTTGAGAAAGAGGCAAAATCACTTCTTGAAAAAAATCTTTTTTATCCTGCGTATGATTGCATTCTGAAACTATCACATATTTTTAATCTTCTTGATGCAAGAGGTTCAATCAGCGTTGGAGAAAGAACAAGAATTATTGCAAGGATACGTTTTCTGGCAAATATTTGCGCCAGACAATATGTTGAAAGGGGGACCTAATGTCTGGAAGAGAACTTGTAACAAAAGCAGTATTATTTCAGGGTCCAGAAAGGGTTCCATATACACTGCCTGAAGAATTTGGTTCAGATATGATTGGTACAGGTGTTGGTCCTGATCCGGCCTGGAAACCATCCTTTCTTCCAACTGATACAAAATGGGAAGATGAATGGCATTGTGTCTGGGAAAGGCTTTCAGGAGACATTTCAAAAGGGCAGGTTACAGGACATCCCTTAAAGTCCTATGATGATTTTGATTCGTTTCAATGGCCAAATTTCAAAATACCTGAAAGATATAAAAACATGAAAGAGGCAGTAAAAAATAATGTTCAGGATAAATTTGTGATTGCAAGTATTGATTTTTCTCTTATGCACCGACTTGAATATTTAAGGGGTCATGAAAATGCCTGGACAGACCCATATCTTGAGTCAGAAAATCTTTGCAAACTTCTTGACAAACTTGCAACACTTGCCAATGACCAGGTTGACATGGTTGCTGAGGCAGGGGTGCATGGGATTGTTTCTGCGGATGACCTTGGATTTCAGGATCGACCCATGGTTTCTCCTGAGATTTTCCATAAATTTTTCGCACCTTTTTATAAAAAGGTTTATCAACATGCAAGGGAAAAAGGACTTCTATGTTTTTTACATTCATGCGGTTATATCATTGATTTGCTTGATGACCTGATTGATGCAGGGCTTCAGGTTATTCAGATGGACCAGCAGGAAAATATGGGTCTTGAAAATCTTGGTAGAAGATTTGGTGGCAGGATTTGTTTCTGGTGTCCTGTTGATATTCAAAAGACAATGAATTATGGAAGTATTGAGGATGTAAAAAATTACGCAAAAAAACTCATTGATACACTTGGTTGTTTTAATGGTGGGTTCATTGCAAAATGGTATCCAGCACCTGATGCAGTGGGGCATACAAAAGAAAAAATTAAGGCAATGTGCGAAACATTTATTTCCTATGGCTCAACTTTTTATAAGAAATCAAAATCCTAATTTGAACCTAATTTTTCAATATCAAGAGAATCAATATTATTGATAACCTTTTTTATTGCCTTTCCTACCATCACAGCGACTTCAGGACCATTTGGTGCCCTTAATGGTTCTGTCATTCCAAAATGTGTATCAGTATGTCTTTGAGCAACAATGTATGCGTCAGGGTCATATGTAACAGGTTTACTGTACTGGCATGACCATGGACAACCATTACCATATGCATTTTTTGCCTGAAATACAGTCATTCTCGGAAGGATAAAATTCTGCCACACAGAGACATTTGCTCCTTCTGCCTGAATTGCCTTCATCACTGCATTTCTGAATTTCTGTAAATTTCCTTTCCATCCAAATTCTTCTGGCACAAGACGAATTGTATAATTGTACCAGTTGTGTTTATGATTTTCTGGCTCATACGGAAGAATTAATCCCTTTGTTCCCTTTAATTCTTCTGTTAGAGCAGAAGCATTTTGTTTCTGTATTTCAAGATATCTGTCAAGTTTTGTTAATTGTGCACGTCCAAAGGCAGCCGTAAGATCGTTATTCCTGTACATCCATCCCAGTGCATAGGCATGGTAATCCCTTTTTTCAAAAGGAGTCCTCGTTTCACCGAAAGACCATAACATCAATGCCTTTTTATAAATTTCTTCGTTATCAGTAACAAGCATCCCACCTTCACCAGAGCAAAGGCATTTGTTCTGATTAAAACTAAATGCAGCGCAATCGCCCCACAGGCCAACTTTTTTACCTTTAAATTCTGCTCCATGTGCCTGACAGCAGTCCTCAATGACCTTCAAGTGATATTTTTTTGCGATTTTGAGAACTTCGTCCATATTTACTGCGAGTCCGTGTAGATGAACAACAATAATTGCTTTTGTTTTTTCTGTGATGGCATCCTCTATTTTTTTTGTATCAATATTCATTGTATCAAAGTCAATATCAACAAAAACCGGAATACAATTGTGATGCAGTACGCATGTTGCGCTTGATGACCATGAATATGCAGGAACAATGACCTGGTCTCCTGCTGAGCAATCGCAGGCAGCAACAGCCATATGAAGGGCAGCAGTACCACTGTTTGTTGTAATGGCATACTTGTTTCCATTCCATTGAGCAAATTCCTTTTCAAATGCGCGGCAATTTGGACCAAAGGCATGATTTGTTTGTTGAAGTGATTCAAGAACATATTTTCTGTCAATTTCATCAATTGGTGGCCATGGTTTTATAAACCCTTCAGAAATGAGCCGCTCGCCACCATTAATTGCAAGTTTTTCTGCCATAATGCCTCCCTTGATTAATGTTGATTCTGCCAAATTTTGTTTCCTTTTCCCTCTCCCTTCTCTTTTAAATCCCCCTATTTTCACCTTTTGAACCTCCCCTTGCATTCCCTCCTTTCAGGAGGGGAAAAAGAGGAGGTGGACCCTTTTTATAAAGGGGGACAGAGGGGGATTTCAATTCTTACCTCTGAAATCTTTCATAACTTATTTGACACTACCTGAATATTCATTGTAACTGATTTTTACAATTCGTGCAATCCAATATCCAGTGCAAATATTTAGTAAACTGCATTTGACTTACCCAATCTAATCTCACTTCCCAATTTTTATCTCCAAACTAATTTTTCAATTTTTTCAATCAAGACCTATTGCCTTCCTCAATATCAAAATCACATCACTGATGTCAATAATTCCATCCCCGTTCATGTCTGCTGATTCAATATCTGCCGGATCTATTCCTATCGCCATTCTCAAACATAATATGACATCTGAAATATCAACAACCTCATCATCATTGGTGTCTCCGGCTGTTTTGGGCAGGTTATAAAAAATACCATAAACCTTATATGATGAACCTTCCCACCTTTTCCACATTACAAGAAAGTTGTTATCAGTGTTACCTAAAACTGCCACAGGAGTTTTCTTTAATCCTGAATATGGAGTAATCAATTCATCATTTTCATAAGCGGGACCCGTCTCTTTGATCTGTTGAGCATAAATATAATCATTGTTATAGTCAGAATTACCCTGTTCATCTGCCCTATCTGTCCAGAAGGCACACATTTTCCCGGACTGTGAAACTGCCACATTTGCCTTCTCTTCCTGCAGGTCTGTTTTTGAGATATAAAAAGCATCTCCAGAAGGGCTGCCGTTCGAGTTTATAAATCTTGCCAGCACCCTTGGTGGATAATAAAGGCTATACCCGAGAAGATATTTGTTCATTTTGGGATTATAAACAATCTTGTTATGAAATAAAGAACTCTGTGAAGTACGCGCAAGGGTATTCTCATTTCCCACACTTCCATCACTTCCTATGATTCTTCCCCAGATATACCCTGCTTCATAATCTGAATAGGTATAAGTTACCAGAAAGTTGTTCTCTGAGGAATTATAAGCAACTGAAGCACTCCTGGGCCAGTAGTTCTTTTGTGCTATATCAAACTGGGTTTTGACTTGCCCGTCTTTATCAAGCATAATACCAATCCATTTTCCTCCCAACTTATTCTCGCTAACAACAACCAGGTAGTCACCATTTTTTGTATTCACTGATAAAGCAGGGTACTTGTATGGCTGTTCGTTTATCATAAACGGTTGTTGTGCCTGGTGTGTTTGTCCATCAATAAAAATCCCATATAGATGATAATTTGAACTGCTCCCTCCCATAAAGACAATAAGATATTTATCATTCAACGGATTATATATCACATCCAGCATGTCCACCCAGTAGTTTTCATAAACAGTAGATTGATCTCCAATTTTGTAACCGTTATCATCAAAAAATTGACAATAAATGGAAGATGAATTGTAAATAGGTTTTCTGGTTACAAGCAAATAACTTGAACCTTTTACCAGACCTGGCACGTCGCTGTCAGAAAAAATTTCCATACCAGTATCAATCTGGACAAAAAGCCGCAGAAGTTTTGTCTCCACAGACGTCCCGTCTGTTGCAGAGGCAACAAAATTGAATACTCCGAGCTTGGCTGGTGTTCCTGAAATAGTTCCTGTGGTCTGATCAAAAGAAATACCCTGTGGCAAATTTCCTTGTGTTATCTGCCAGGTATACCTGTTACCGTTTCCACCTGTAGCACCAATTCTCAACTTATAAGGCTTCCCGAGCGCAGCAGGGGGCAAATTTTTCTCTGTTGTTATGACTAATGGAGAATCAGGGTCAACCGTGCCATTGTTAAACAGTTTCTGAGCATAGATATTGTTGTCTGACCAGACAACTATTGCACCATCAGTTTCTGCAGCTACCTTGATTTCTTCAAAGTTTGAATTGTTAACCTGCACGCCTCCTTCCTGCCACCAGCCAACCCCGGAACCATCAATTTTTTGTGCGTATATTTTGTTTGAAAATTTCCAGAAAACAAGATAGTTACCATCCAGTGAGTTTATTATGTAAGGCATTGACCCTGTTCCTATTAAAACACCTTCTTCCTCCCATAACTTATTACCGTTAGAGTCAATCCGTTGAGCAAAAATCTGGTTAGTGCTGTTTCTTGTATCAACCCATACACAAACAGCCCCGCCTGCGTTATCAGACACAGCCATCAAATTTTCTTTGTTCCCTGACGCATAGCAAACGCAAATACCACCATCCTGCCATAAAGCACTCCCTGAAGAGCCGACCCTCTGAGCAAAAACATTAGAGTTTCCAAATCTATTGTCAATCCAGAAGGCAATCACCCCGCCTGACCCATCGCTTACACTGTCAGGATAAGTAACGATATTGGATTGTACATCGTTAGGCAAAGATACTCTTACCCCACCCAGAGCCCAGTTTATTCCATCTCCAAATTTCTGTACCCTCAATGACCTCCAGCCATAATAAGGTCCGCCTCTAGCATCTTCCCAGGCAGCGATGGAAACTCCTTGTGAACTTGTTTTCACTGCCGGGTTGGCAATGGCTGACCCTTCACCATCATCCCCACCCATTGAAGAAATTGAGCCGTAATCTACAATGATATTTCCATTGGCTCCTATGTGAGATGCCTTTGCCCTTGGATACCATAACCTGAAGCTACCATAATTCCACACTGCGAAAGCTCCACCCTGTAAGTCAGAACATATTGACCCATTTCCTCCACTATCTCCGTTCTGAAGCAATACTCCTCCCGCACCCCAGAGTTTATTTCCACTCCCATCAATCCTGTTTATCCTTACACGATTTTCCTGAATACCTCCTCCAGATGCATCAGTCCAGGAAAAAATTGCTCCTCCGTTTCCGTCATTTGTTGCTTTAACATCTGTCTGTAATTCAAAAACTACTCCTTCTCCTTGACCCTCAACAACTGGCATCCCATCTTCCTGCCACAGAATTTCGCCAGAAGAATTTATCTTTTGGCCATAAATATCCTTGTAATTCCATGAAAATCCACCAACTTTACCTCTTCTTTCATCAACCCACAGGATAATAAAATTCCCGTCGGTTGTCCTTACAAGTTGAACATGATTCTGTGCTTCCTCTCTATCGCAAATAACCAGGGGGGACGAAACGTTGTGCGACCAGGGGAAAAGAGTTGAACAGAAAAGAAAGAATGCAATCAGGAGTAAAAATTTCTGTTTCATTGTCTTCAACCGCTGTAAATATTTAGTAAACTGCGTTTTCATTTAATTTATCCCATTTAATCCCACCTGTCAATTTTATCTCCAAACTAATTTTTCGTCTTACTGTGTTATACCCACCTTCAAGAAATTTGTCAAGAGATGTAAAAGTTTTGATACACAATGGATTTTAGAATTTTAAAATACACTTGCCAGGAAAATATTTAACATGGTATTGTATTTGCAGCAATGTACAAATCAAAAAGACCAAATCCAGATAGAAGATCTTTTGCCGGATAAACTTGAGGAAGAGATAAAAACAACCTGACTATGGCCCCCTTGAATTTTTTCTTTAACAGGGTTTAACAAGAATTTACTTTCCAGTCCTTTATAGAATGTTTCTATTATTTCCACAATTTATGCAATAATCTTGAACATGCATCAACAACAAGATAACCTGCCTGATAATCATGTCTTGTCCAGTAAATGGTCATACCTGAATAGCCACCACCCAGTATACCATAAATCGTTGGACAATAACCATACCAGCCATCTGCCAGCTGGGCAATCATTGTAATTTTTGCAGGACTTCTCCTTCTAATATCAATTCCAAACTGGCAATAAAGCTCGTATGGATTTGTTGCAATACCACAGTCGCCTATACGAATGGCATGAACAGGAATTTCTTCAAATGTTTTCTCTTTATAGTCATTGTAAAATTGAAGAATACTCCATTGAAGGACATAATTCCATCTTCCTGCTTCTTTTTCTCCCTTTTCCACAATTTTCTTTGCCTGTTCAATTTGTTCTTCTTCTAACGATCTGATTTTTATTTTAATTTTTTCCGTTGCATTTTTTATCACTGGTTCTGACTCATATTCCATTGTTGAAATAACTCGCATTGTTTCAGATGCAAGGGAGGCTCCAATTTCTCGCATCCTTTGTATTCCTGAAACCCTGCTGGATGGTTTCATAAGATTCCAGGGAGAAAGATCACCACTTGCTCCCTGAAGATACAAAACCGGTAATTCTGATTGACCAACAATATTTCTTATTATCCTTCTTGCCTCACCTGGAAAATCTGCTGATGCAAAATTGCCATTTTCAACGCATGTTGAATGGCAGGCATTATTATGAATAATTGCAACTGGTTTGTTTTCACGATCAACAATTGAAATTACGCAATGTGTTGGGTCTTCAGGCCCTTCAATTCCTGCAAATTCTTTTTTCTGTGTATCTCCATACATTGTATGAGTTCCATCCATCCAGCATACCCGACGATTATATCCAATCAAAACATTGCCCTGTGCATATCCAATTTTTGCTTTTCTTGCTGATGAAATTGTTTGTTTAACAAGTTCCACCAGCCACAGATGAAGTTGATCAAGATATTCTGTATTGGTCGGGTCGTCAGGAAGAAGTCCTGCAGTATTCGGACCCGTATGGGTGTGGGTACAGAAAATATAAATGTTCTCAAAAGGAATTGAAGTTTCTTTTTCTATTTGCTTCTTTACTTTTTCAACAAAATCGGGAAGCAACACCGCAAGGTCACACCCAATAAGAATAATCTTTTCCTTTTCATTGGAGAGAAAAATACAATTTGCTTCAAGGTCATCAAGTACATAATCACATTTTCTAATATGCAACTGCCCCATAAGAGAATCACCAATATTACAGGTGATAATTTTTTTCCCTGCACCAGCATAAAAAGCCATAAACCCTCCTTTTATATTTCAACTGTCATTCCATCAGATGCAGCAATAATATCAATTGAGGTTTGTTCTGTCAATTTTTTCGTTTTTTCCCATATTTTTTCTTTCAGCATTGTCATACCGAAATGGGTAAGGATGGCTTTTTTGGGTTTAATACCTGTAATAATTTCCATTGCCTCTGGCAATGATAAATGCATAATACCAGGTCTTGGTTGAGCGAAAACAACATTGATAATGACAATCTCAGAACTTGCATACGCAGGAATAATTTCAGGGAAAAACTCTGTATCCGGGATGTACGCAATGGAAGGAATATTTTTACTTTCAAGTACAAATCCATAGGTTTCTGTTTGATGGTGCATCCTGATTGGGATTCTTATTTTCAATTCTTTTACCTGATATTGTGCAGAAGCAGAAATTTTTATTACATTTTCAAGCATAGCCACTGCATAGGGAAAAATTACTGGAGGATTTTCAAGTGCCTCACCAGGGCACATAAGAGTTCCTCTTTTATTAAATCCACCATCTGTCATTGCTTCAATAATCACATTTGCATCATTTGAATGATCTATATGTTTATGCGAAACAAAGAGAGCATCAAGGTGGGATAATTTTAGTGGGGGACGGGATTTATTTGCTCTTACAAGGGAACCAGGTCCCGGGTCAACAAGCATTCTTGTGTCATTTAGTTCAAACCATATGCCACCTGAAGCCCGAAGTTGTTGAATCATAACAAAACGGGCACCTGCTGTTCCAAGAAATTTTATGAAGTTCAAGCGAATATCCGTTTATGTGAAATTAATCTGGTCAAGGAATGGTTTTAATTTTGCTGCCCTTGGTGCGTTTTTCAGTTTCTGTATCGCCTTTCCCTCGATCTGTCTGATTCTTTCTCTTGTGAGGTTAAAGTATTTGCCAACTTCTTCAAGTGTTCGGGCATATCCTTCCTTATCAAGTCCAAATCTCAGTCGAAGAATTTGTTCTTCCCTTTCATCAAGAATTTCAAATGCCTTTTCAAGTTCTTCTCTGAGAAGAGACCTTCTTGTGTGAGTAAGGGGGCTGGATTCTTCAGTGTCTTCAATGAAATCTCCAACTGTTGCCCTTTCTTCATCTCCCACTGGCATATCAAGTGAAATGGGTTCAGGTCTCATTGACTTTTTAATCTTTTTGATTTTGTCAGTGTCTGTATTCAAAAACTTTGCGAGTTCTTCATCATTTGGTACCCTGTCCAAATTCTGGGAAAGCCATCTGTATGCCTTATTGAACTTATTAATTTTTTCAATCATGTGCACGGGTATCCTTATTGTGGCAGAATGGTCTGCAATGGCACGAGTTATTGCCTGTCTGATCCACCAGGTTGCATAGGTGCTGAATTTGAACCCTTCTTTATATCTAAATTTTTCAACGGCTTTCATCAAGCCAATATTTCCTTCCTGAATCAGATCACGCAAAGAAAGTTTTGGATTTGAGTATTTTTTTGCAATACTTATAACAAGTCGCAGGTTTGCCTGTATCAATCTGTCCCGTGCTTTGATAAACTCTTCCTGGTATTTTTTGAATTTCTCAAGATTTTTCCCATTTTTTCCTTTTTTTAACATCTCCTGCAATGCTTTCTTGTATTTCTCCATTGTTTTTGCAATTTCTACTTCCTCTTCTGATGTGAGAAGATGAAACGAACCAGCGTCTTTAAGATATGACCTGAGGGGATTTCTTAAATCTTCAAGTTCAGCCCTTGTATCTTCTTCTGTCTGAATATCTGCAAGAAAATCATCACCAATTTCTATTTGCATGTCTTCAAGTTCATCAAAAAGTTCATCAATTTTATCACCAGGGGTATCAATGGGTAAGAACTTATTGATGTCTTCAATGAAAATGGTTTTATTTTCTTTGCCAAGAGCAAGAATCTGGTCTTTTGCCTTTTTGAACTGTTCTTCTGAAAATGCGGACTGCTTACTGGCAATCTTTGTTTCGGCTGTCTTTTTCACGGTTTGCTTTTTCTCTTTTTTTTCAGAAACAACCAAATTCTTTTTTTCTTTTTTATTCTTGTTTCCCATTTGCTCTCCTTTCAAAATTCTGTTGAAACCGGTCAAAATTTTTTATTGTTGTTTGTTGAATACAATGATGTAATTCTTCGAGTTCCCTCTCATATGATTGACCGGTTTCTGTTTTTTGTTTTATGATTTTTTTTAATTCCATAACACGATTTTCATAAAATTTTCTGCACAGTGCCATTGCGCAGTCATAGAATTCTTTTTTCTTTAGTTCCAGAGGGGTTTCATTGTTTTCATCCATAAGTACTTTTGTTAAAAGACCTGCCTGGTGGTTGTCATTCATTCGATTAAGAAGTTTCTGTATGGTGGATGATACCTCCCTATTGTTAAGACAGCAGTTTATCGCAAGTTTTACTGATTCTGGAAATAGTTCTATAAATTGTTTTATTTCATCTGCCCATGCGGGCTGCTGAAGAAGAATGCCAATCAAAATTTTCTCTGCATATTCGCTTGCACTTACCACGGGCTTATATTCTTTTATTTCCCTGTCAGATGAAGAAGTTTTTAATTCCTGAATTTCTGATAGTTTCCTGTTCAGTATTGTTTCGTCAACTCCTGTTAGTTTCGCAACCTGTTTTGTTCTTATTGACATTTCTATTTCATCAGGAATCTTTTTTATCAATCGAAGAAGTTCGTCGATTAAATCGGCTATGCCCTTTGGAGTATCCAGAGCATATTTCTGTCCTGCCACACCAAATGCAAAGTCAACAAAATCTTTTGATTGATTGAGAAGTTTTTTCAATGCCTCGGTACCATAATTATCAAGGAATTCATCAGGGTCAAACCCGGACGGCATCACACCTATTTTTACTTCACACCCTTCAGAGAGTATTGTTTCAAGACTGCGAAATGCAGCAGATGTTCCAGCAGAATCAGAATCAAAAACAAGAAGTATTTTGTTTGTCCATCGTTTTAGCAGTCGCATATGATTTTCTGTCAGTGCAGTTCCAAGAGGAGCAATAGTATTTTCAAAACCTGCAATATGCATTTTGATGAGGTCAAAATAACCTTCAACAATTATTGCAAAGTCAACGTTTTTTATTTTTTCCTTTGCCCAGTTCAAACCATAAAATAAGTTTCCCTTTTTAAAGACATAATTTTCAGGCGTGTTTAAGTATTTTGGTTGCTGTGATTCTTCAATTGCCCTTGCTCCAAATCCAGCAATATTGTTGCGATGGTCAAATATTGGCATGATGATCCTGTTTTTGAAAAGGTCAACATACTCATTTTCTTTTTTCGTGATGAGTCCTGCTTGTTCAAACTGTTCAATGGATAATTTCTTTTCTTTCACATACTCAACCAGTTTATTGCCTGCTGGTGCATATCCAAATCCAAATTTTTCGCGGTAGTCATGTGATATTCCACGTTTTTCAAGATAATCAATTGCCTGACTTCCATATTTTGATTCAAGCATGTTTTTAAAGAAGTCCATGGCAATTTTATTTGTTTCAAATATCTCTTTCTTCTTAGAATCAATTTCGCTTGAAAATCGAGTTTTTGGTATTTCCACACCAGCCATTTCTGCAGCAACCATTGCTGCTTCATTGAAACTTAAATTTTCCATCTTCATCAAAAATGTAATAACATTTCCACCTGTTCCACAGCCAAAACAATGGAAAATTTGTTTTTCTGTGCTTACAAAAAATGATGGTGTTTTTTCCGGATGAAAAGGGCATAGCCCCTTATAACTTTTTCCGGATTTTTTTAATTGCACAAACTTTGATATCACTTCAACAATATCAAGTTTTTCAATTATTTCATCAATTTTTTCTGCCGGAATCATCGTTGTCCATAAAAAAAAATTATTTTATAATTCGCTGATAACTTTGTTTTTTTCTTTTTTATTTATACCCGTAAATTTGCCCGACTGTCAAGATATGACCAAATGCTTTGAAAGCAATTTTTCGATTTGAACAGGATACGTTATAATTCTTATATGATTTTCAGAATCATCAGAACCATTATTGGTGCGGTTATACTGTTTCTTCTTGGTTACTATTTCGGTATCAGGGGGGTGAGATTTTATCAGGTAGTTTCAGAATCAATGCTTCCGACCCTTGATATCGGAGATAGATTGATTGGTGAGAAATTTGAAAAACTTAAGTATGGAGACATTGTGATACTTGATGACCCAATAGAAAAAAATGGTGTGATTGTCAAACGTGTTGTTGGACTTGAAGGAGATATCATTGAAGTGAGAAATGATGGATATCTTTACAGAAATCGTGAAAAGATTGAAGAACCATACATTATGGAAAAACCTGCTTATGTGGTGAAACAGGTGAAATTGAATCCTGGTGAAGTTTTCGTTCTTGGAGATAACAGAAACAATAGCGCCGACAGCAGTGTCTGGGGTCCTGTGTCAATAAAAACCATTCATGCTAAAATCATTCTTCGTTACTATCCATTCAAAAAATTCAGAATCTTCAAAAATTAAAAAGTACGGACTTCCTGAGAAGCCCGTACTTTTCAATTTGTTAACCAGCTTACTTAACTGCAGCCTTCAATTCTGAACCAGGCCTGAATACTGGAATATTCTTTGCCGGAATCTTGATTGTTTCACCAGTTCTTGGATTGCGGCCTGTGCGAGCTTTTCTCTTGACAACCTTGAATGTTCCGAATCCCACCAGTGTTACTGGTTTCCCTTTCTTCAAAGATGCTTTTATACTGTCAATAACTGTATCCACTGCCGCAGCTGCTTCTTTCTTTGAGCATACAACCTTTGCTACTGCTTCTATCAATTCGCCCTTATTCATCTGTCTTCACCTCCTTCCATTTGTTTTTGTTTCAATATATCACTGGCTTTTGACTTTGTCAAGTCCTTTTGACTATTGACTATCAATGGATTTAGAATTATTGTAAATATATGAGCAAGGAATTACAGAGGATTATTGATACTCTGGTGGCTGAAACCCGCATTTTTCCTGATACTGGCGGACTTCTCTTTGCTGTTTCAGGCGGTCCTGATTCAATGGTACTTGTTGATGTGTTTGCAAATTATTGTCCTGAAATAAAAAAGAGAATGCACATTGCTTACATTCATCATGGTATTAGAAAAAATGCTGATAGAGAACTTGAGTTTGTAAGAAAACTTGCTGAAAAAATTAAAATTCCTTTCTCTTATAAAAAAATCAGAATGATAAAAGATAACAAAACTTCACTTGAGGAACAGGCAAGAATAAAAAGGTATCAGTCCCTGATTTCAATTGCGAAAAAATCAGGTTGCAGCGCAATAGTTACAGCACATACAATGGATGACCATGTTGAAACAATTATCCTCAACCTTATTTCCGGGTCAGGTTTAAAGGGATTATGTGGAATTTCGCCTGTTTCAAAAATTGACAGTGATATTTTGCTTTTGAGACCGATGCTCGGTGTCACAAAAAAACAGGTTCTGATGTATCTTAAAGAAAAAGGCATTGATTATATGATTGATGAATCAAACATTGAAACAAAATTTCGAAGAAATTTTATAAGACAAAACATATTTCCATTGTTTGAAAAATTAAATCCTGCCTTCAGAGAAAATATATCAAGGACATCAAAGATTCTGAAGGATGAATACGAATTTTTGTCCTTGATTGCAAAAAAAGAAGTCGAGAAAAAAATTTCTGTTTGTGAAGGAACAATTAGATTTTCAAGAAAAGAATTTGTCAAACTGCATCCAGCAATTCAAAGGTTTTTTCTGAGAAGGGTCCTGATGGATTTATGTAACCTTTCTTATCCTGTTGATTTTACTACAACAGAAACCATCCGTCTCTCAATTATTTCTGAAAAAAAACAAAGATATATTGACAAACTGAAAATCTTTTTGAAGTGCGATGGTGATTCTGTAATATTGTGTTCTGGGAAAAAAGAGAAAAAATTTTTTTTAAAAAAGCCAGTAAAACTTGTTGTTCCAGGTGAAACATTAATTTTAGAGACAAACTGGAAAATTAAAGTTGATGAGGTGAATTTTTCAAAAAAATTCCTTGTCAACAGAGATATTTCAGTCGCATATGTCAATAAAGAAAAAATAGAAAAAGGGCTCGTTGTGAAAAGTCCTGATAGAAATGAATATTTTATTCCACTTGGTATGAAAAATAGGGTGAGTTTCAAAAAATACTGGAAAACTCACAAAAAGAAAATTACCAGTTTAATTGAAGTACCACTTGTTATCACTGATGGAGACAAAATTGTTTGGGTCATTGGTGGCAGCATTTCACAGGAATATGCGATTGAAAAAGGAAAAAAGGTTATAAAAATAATGTTTAAAAAAACACAGCCCGATTTTTCATCAGGTGAGAAATAATTTCCTGGTTCATTTTTTTGCCGTATAATAATTACCAATGTTACAGGGGGAAAAACCATGCAATACAGAAAATTTGGAAAAACACCGTATTATGTTTCTGCTCTTGGATTTGGCGCAATGAGGTTGCCAGTGCTTCCTGACGGCAATGTTGATTTAGAAAAAGCCGCGGAACTTATCAGATATGCCATAGAGCATGGAGTAAATTTCATTGATTCGCATCATTTCTATCACAATGGTCAGAGTGAGCAGGCAATCGGTATGGCAATAAAAGGATTTCCACGTGAGAAACTTATCATACAGACAAAAATAGGTATGTACAACAATTACACTGATAAGCAATGCTGGGAACTCCTTGAAAAAGCATTAAAAAAATTGAATACTGATTATATTGATTTTTATCTCACTCACAGTTTGCGATGGGAGACATATCTGAAGCATAACAGGCAGTTTATGGAATTTACTCAAAAGGCGATGGACCAGAAACTGATACGATACAGGGGATTTTCAGTTCATGATAGTGTGGAAAATATGAAAAAAATTATCAATACAGGTGAATTTTCGGCAATGACAGTTCAGTATAATCTTCTTTATAGAGAAAGCGAGGAAGCAATAGAACTTGCTCATCAAAAAGGAATTGGGGTTGTTGTGATGGGTCCTGTTGGTGGAGGAACATTTGGTTATCCTGGAGAAGAAATTCTTTCATGGTTAAATACAAAAGAATCCAGCACAGCAGCACTTGCATTAAGATTTGTTCTTTCAAACAAAAATGTTGATGTGGCAATATCAGGAATGAGCACACTCCAGCAGGTTAAAGAAAATATTGAGACAGTTAGTAATTTTGTTCCTTTAGACAAAAACGATTTGAAAAAACTGGATGAAATTTTCCAGTCGAGGAAAAAACTTCTTGACCTTTATTGCACAGGTTGTAGATATTGTATGCCATGTCCGCACAATGTTAATATCCCGGGAAATTTTCATTATTATAATATTGCAAGGGTTTATGGTGTTGTGAAAAGGGCATTTGATGGTTACAACAAAATGAAGTTAGAAGAAAGGGCATCTTCCTGTGTTGAATGCGGGCAATGTGAAGAAAAATGTCCTCAGAAAATACCGATCAGAGAAAAACTGAAAGAAGTAGCAAAATACTTCGAGAAAAAATGAAATTCAGTCAGGGAAAAATAAAACGTATTTTTGTAATAAAACTTCAGGATAATGAAAAACTTCCTGAAGTTATTGAAAATTTTGCATCAGAACAAAAAATCAATTGTGCAATCTGTTTATTGATTGGTGGAATTGGTAGTGGAAAACTTGTATCAGGTCCTGAAAAGCCAGACAAATTTCCAATTAATCCGATTCTTGAAAGTATTACTGGAACAAGCGAGATTCTTGGTGTTGGTACAATATTTCCTGATGAAAAAAATTTCCCGCGGCTTCACATGCATGCAGCAACAGGTAGAAGGAAGAAAACACTTACTGGTTGCATCAGACCTGGAATCTGTGTGTGGAAGATAGCAGAATTCATTATCATTGAACTTGAAGGACTTAAAGGAAAAAGAAAAAAAGATAAGAAAGCAGGTTTTTCTGTTCTTGAAATCTGAAACTTGTTTTTTATTAACTATGGATTCCAGATAGTACCAGCAATATAAATCCGGTATGAGTATCCTGTATCGCCTTCTCCACTGGAAAATCCACCTTACCTGAGTACATTGATGTTGTTTGACTTACTCAAAAAAATGTAATAAAATAATTTTACTATGGGAAGAAAAAAACAGGGAAACGGCAGGGATTCAAATCCCAAAAGACGGGGAGTAAAGGTTTTTGATGGCGAAATAGTAAAACCAGGCAATATCATTGTCCGCCAGAAAGGAACACACTTTGTTTCTGGTCCAGGCACATATATGGGTTCTGACTATACAATTCATGCTGCGATTGAAGGAATGGTTGTGTTTGGTTCAAGAAATGGTAAAAAACTTGTCAGTGTAATCAGCCACAGTCCCTCATGATACTTGCAGGTGTTGAGTTTGTTAATAGAAATGCTTCAATTTTGAAAAAGCCATCAGAATACCTATTGCCTTCTGAAATTGAATATTGTCGACGTTATAAAGACGCAGATATTCATATCGCAGGATGCCTTGCTGCAAAACTTGCCATTATAAAAACAATGTCTGACATCTTTCCAGTTTTTCCTGAAGATTTTGAAGTAAAACATAATAAATCAGGAAAACCTTTTGTCTTTTTTTTGAAAAAAGAACTTGAAAAATACACACTTTCAATTTCAATATCTCATACAAAAACACTTGCTGTGTGTCTGTGTGTGATAAAAAATGGGCACATTCATTCTTCCAGAAAGAAAAAAAGATACACATAAGGGAACTTACGGGCATTTATTTGTCATAGGTGGCTCTCCTGGACTTACTGGTGCAGTGTGTCTTTCTTCTCTTGCTGCTTTGCGATCAGGTTGTGGCATGGTTACAGCAGGAATTCCTGAATCCCTCAATGATATTATCGAGATAAAACTTACAGAAGTGATGAGCTTACCTTTACCAGAGTCAGGCAGAAGAACAATTGGGATTGGTGCTGTTGATAAATGCATTGAATTTATTGAAAAAAATGTTGATGGAGTAGTAATAGGACCTGGTATCTCAACAGAGCAGGGGACTGAAGAATTTTTTAAAAATCTTTTACCACTGATAAAAAAACCTGTTGTGATTGATGCTGATGGATTGAAACTTCTTGCAAGGAACTTAAACATTCTTGAAAAAATACAGTCAAACATTATTCTTACCCCTCATCCAGGGGAAATGTCACATCTTACAAAGATTCCAATTTCTGAAATTCAAACAAAAAGAGAAGACATTGCCACCAATTTTGCAAAAAAATACCGTGTGATTGTTGTTTTGAAAGGATACAGGACAATTGTTTCTGATGGAGAAAAAATTTATACAAATCTTACTGGAAATCCTGGCATGGCAACAGCAGGCAGTGGTGATGTTCTTTCAGGAATTATTGGTTCTCTTGTGGTTCAGGGTTTTTCTTTATGGGATAGCAGTATTCTTGGAACATATCTTCATGGTCTTGCAGGGGATCTGGCAGCAAAAGAGATTGGGCAGTATCCCTTGATTGCAGGTGATATTATTGATTATCTGCCGCAAGCCATCAGGATGATTGAGAAAAATGCATAAAGGGAATGAAAATGTTTGAAACTGCAAAATGGATATGGGTTGATGATGAATTAAAAAAAATTTCTCATTTCTGTTATTTCAGAAAAAAATTTTTTTCAAAAAAAAATACAGATGTTTTTATTCACTGTTATGCAGATTCAAAGTATAGATTATGGGTAAATGGCAAATACATTGGTTTTGGACCAGCAAGGGGAAAGGCAGAATTTCCATATTATGATACCTACAGAGTAAAAATCAAAAAGGGTGAAAATATCCTTTGTTTTCTTGTTCAGCATTATTGTGAAAAAATACCGATTTTTGAATCAATTGAACCTGGTTTGCTGTGTCAGATAGAGTTAAATAGTGAAATAATTTGTGTTTCAGATTCATCCTGGAAGGCAAAAACAGCTGTAACGTATTCTCCTTTGCCGGGGCATTATTTCCCTTCTGAATGTTTTGATGCTCGGCTTGAACCAGAAAACTGGTTTGGTTCAGAATTTGATGACAAAAACTGGCAGCATGCAATTGAAAAACAAAAACCACAAATAATCAGGCAATTTATTCCTCGTCCAATCCCGTTTATCAAAGAAAAGCAAATCAATCCAGAAAAAATTCTTGATATCTATAGTTCTGTTCTGGACTCAGTGCATGATTTTTTCGACAAAGAAAAAATTTCTGAGTCATTGTGGAATGATAGAAAACTTGAAATAAAATTGATGAAGTTGCCGGGTAAATGGAGAGATGGAATTTCCATTCCATTGAGGGCAAAAGAAGCAATCTGTATGATCATTGATTTTGGCTTTGAAACTCTTGCTTTTATTGAAATTACTGTGAAGGCAAAGGAAGGAATAATTGTTGATTTTGCTCACAGTGAATGTCTGTGGAACAATAAAGTGCCAACATTGTGGCAATCTCCGCAGGTCAAACAGCCACACAGAATCATTACAAAAGATGGAAAAACCTGCTATCGTACAAACCAGCCCCGTGGATTTCGGTATCTCGTTGTGAGATTGTTTAATCCTTTTGAATATGATTGTGAAGTAAAAATTGATTCAATAAAGGCATATGAAGCAATATATCCTGTGAAAATGCAGGGAAATTTTTCCTGTTCTGATAGTTTACTCAATGAAATTTATCATCTCTGTGCAAGAACTGTAAATCTCTGTATGGAAGATGCATATACTGATTGTCCATGGAGGGAACGATCGCAATGGATCGGAGATAGCCAGCCCGAAGCACTCATAAACTACTATTGTTTTGGTGCATATGAACTTTCAAAAAAAGCAATAATTGAATTTACTTCAGGAAATACTGATGAGGGATGGATTCCAGGGTTTTGCCCGGGAGATAGAAAAATAAATTTACCAACATTTGGTATGAGAATACCTGTAATTATATGGCAGTATTATCTTTTCACAGGGGACTATGAAACATTGAAACAAGCATATTCAGGAATGCAGAAGCAGGTTGACTGGCTTATAAAACACACTGACGAAAACGGATTTTTTGATTTGAACACAGGATGGAATTTTGTTGATTGGTCGGGTCTTGATAGTAGTAACGCTGATGGCGCTGTACAGGGATGGTTTTTTGAGTGTTTGATTTATGCTTCAAAGATAGCGAAAGAAATTGGCGATAAGCAATCAGAGAAAAAATATAAGGAATTTGCTGATACTCTGAAAAAAAATATTGAAAAATTCTACTGGGACAAAGGAAAAAAGGCATTTTTGAAATATAGAAAAAATAGTCCGAAAAAACCATTTGAAGTCCCTGATGATATTATTGGTCAGCATGAAAACTTTCTTTTTTCTCTTCTTGGGATAGGGAATAATCAACAGAGAAAACTTGCGATTGACAATCTTGCAGGTAAAACTGGTTTATATTTACCTAAAATTGTGGGAGACCGTAGAAATTATTTAGGTGAACAAATAATTAAAATTGGAAGTCCTTTCTGGTCTTTTTATGCGCTGTTATCCCTTCTTGAAGCAAAAAAATATGATGCTGCCATAAATTATATAAGATTATGCTGGGGACTGATGCTTGAGTTTGGAGCAACAAGTTGCTGGGAAATGTGGGACAGGCAAACTTCTTTGTGCCATGGGTGGAGTGGTGGTCCAGGAATGATTTTACCAGCATATATCCTTGGTGTAAAACCATTGAAACCTGGTTTCAAGGAATTTGAAATCAGACCGCTGGTTTTTGACCTTGATTGGGCAAAGGGAACTGTTCCAACACCAGCAGGAAACATCAGTGTCATGTGGAAAATTTCTGATAAAAGAATTTTTAGGATTTCAATAGATGTTCCTGAAACACTCACAGGGAAACTTATTGTTCCAGAACAATTTTGTAAGAAAACAATTGTGGTAAAATCAGGGAAACATCAATTTTTATTTAAAGGGAGGAAAATTTGACAAACAGGGAAAGAGTAAAAAACATTCTTCATTATCAACATTATGACAGAATGCCTCTTGTCCATTTTGGGTTCTGGAATGAAACCCTGGAACTATGGGCTTCCAGAGGTTATATTTCAAAAGAGCTTGCATCAGGCTGGGGTGATGGTAATCAGGCTGACTTTGAAATTTCCAGAATTATCGGTTTTGATTTCAACTGGTACAATGTTTTCAAGCCCATACTGGGTCTATATCCTGCATTTGAGTCAAAAGTGATTGAGCAGTTACCTGATGGTACAAAAAAAGTACTCAATGCTGATGGTGTGATATGTATTCAAAAACCAGGAGCAGGTTCAATACCAGCAGATGTTGACCACCTTTTGAAAACAAGGAGTGACTGGGAAAAACTTTATCTTCCGAAATTACAATGGAGTAAGGACAGGGTGACAAAGGCACCTGTGATTGTTAAGGACAACATTGTTTCTTTTGAAGAGGGTGGGATGGAATTTTTGAAAAGTGACCAGCGCGATTATCCTTATGGCATCTACTGTGGCAGTATGTATGGCTGGGTGAGAAACTGGCTTACAATGGAAGGAGCTTGTTATTTACTTGTTGATGATGAAAAACTTTTTGATGAAATTGTTGAAACAAATGCAGAAATATGTTATCAGGCAGTGAAAACAACCCTTGAAACAGGAGCAAAATTTGATTTTGGTCATTTCTGGGAAGACATTTGCTTCAAAAATGGTCCTTTGATTTCTCCTTCTGTGTTCAAGAAAAAGATAGGTCCTCATTACAGAAGAATTTGTGATTTACTTGAAAAATATGGTATAGATATTGTTTCTGTTGACTGCGATGGATGGATTGATGCACTTGTTCCAGTATGGGTTGAAAATGGTGTTAATACGATGTTTCCGATTGAAGTTGGAACATGGAATGGAAATATTGCCACCTGGAGGGAAAAATACGGAAGAGAAGTCAGGGGTGTTGGAGGAATGAATAAGGTTGTCTTCTCAAAGGATAAAAAGGCAGTGGATGAAGAAATAAAGCGGCTGATAAAACTTGTTGAACTTGGTGGTTATATTCCATGTCCTGACCACAGGATTCCACCTGATGCAAAATGGGAAAATGTCGTCTATTACTGCGAACAAATGAGAAAATTATTACAATAGGGGGAAATATGAAAGATAATAAGTTTTCTATCGGGTGGGCGCAGGTTGATATCACACCTGAAAAATCTGTCTGTCTTTGCGGTCAGTTTCATGCAAGGGTTTCTGAGGGAATAAAAGATCCGATTACTTCAACAATTGTTGTTTTTGAATCAAAAAACAATGGTATGAGTCAATATGCAGTGATGATCAGCTGTGATCTTGTTGCAATTCCTGATGAATTCAGGAAAGCCATCATAAGCAAATTGAATAAACTTGTGCCTGAAATTGATGAGAAAAGAATTATCATCAGTGCCACGCACACTCATACAGCGCCAGAAGTTGGTGGTGATATTCTTCGTGGAACAAAGGGCTTAAATATTAAAGACATCTATGGAATTGACTTACCTGTAATGAGTATCGCTGATTATATTGATTTTGCAAGCTCAATCCTTGCAGAAGGAATAAAAGATGCCTGGTCAAAAAGACAGCCAGGTGCCATTGGTTATGGGCTTGGATTTGCAGTTGTCGGATTTAATAGAAGGGCATCATATTTTGATGGTTCATCAAGGATGTATGGGAAAACAGATGATGAACAATTTTCTCATATAGAGGGTTATGAAGACCACTCTCTCAATATACTGGCAACATACGATTCAGAAAAAAAACTTACTGGATTGATTGTAAATATTGCATGTCCTTCACAGGTTGATGAAGGTCTTTTTGTCATCAGTGCTGACTACTGGCACCAGGTCCGACAGGAATTGAGAAAAAGATTTGGTGAGAAAATATTTGTTCTGCCTCAGTGCAGTGCAGCAGGAGATCAATCTCCACATGTTCTTCTGTGCAAGCAAACATATCAGAGGATGCTGGATCTTTCAGGGAAAAGCGAAAGGCAGGACATTGCTTTAAGAATTGCAGATGGAATACAGAGAATTTTGCCTGATATTGAAAAACACATTGATGATAATCCTGTCATTTGCTGCGTATCTAAAACAATAAATTTGAAGAGATTTCAAATATCCAGGCAGGAACTTGATAAATTTATCGAAGAATCAAAAAGGGCTTATGCTGAGTATGAGAAATTAAAAAATGAGATTGAATCAAATCCTGAGAAGAAAAAAGAACCACGATGGTACAGGGATATTACCTTTCATTTCAGGAAATACAGATGGTTTGATGCATGTAAGACAAAATTTGAATTACAGGAAGGTTCTGTTCCTGTTGAAATCTATGTCTTAAGGATTGGAGATATTGTATTTGCCACAAATCCATTTGAATTATTTCTTGATTATGGAATAAGAATCAAGGCAAGAAGCAGGGCAGTTCAAACATTTGTTGTACAACTGGCTGGTGGTGGCACATATCTTCCAACAGAAAGGGCAATCAAAGGTGGTAGTTACGGTGCAATCGCTCCTTCCTGCATGATCGGTCCTGAGGGAGGCAATCAACTTGTTGAGGAGACACTGAATACCATCCATAGTTTGTGGTAAAATTCTATCCTGTCAGGAGGAATTGATGATCAATATTGGAATTGTTGGTTCTGGCAATCGTGGAATCAGGTGCTATGGACTTTATTTGCTGAAGAAAAAAAAGGACATTGCAAAAATTGTAGGTGTTTCTGACCCTGATAGAAAAAGATTGGAGGTTGCAAAAAAAGTGTTAAAACTTGATGATGATGCCATTTTTACTGACACTGAAAAACTTCTTGAAATGAAAAATCTTGATGCAATCATTATTACAAGTCCTGATTATACGCATAAAGATATTGCGATTTCTGCTTTCAATCGTGGTCTTGATGTTCTATGTGAAAAACCACTTGCACTGACAGTGGAGGACTGTGATGAAATTCTTGAAGCACAAAGAAAATCAGGGAAAATTCTTTGTGTTGGTTTTGTGCTTAGATACAATAATTTTTACAGGAAAATGTATGAAATCGCAAATGTTGAGAAAAAACTCGGCAGGATTATCATTGCAGGTGCCATTGATTCTGTCTCAACAGGTTCTCAATATTTTTTCCATGGCTGGTGGAGATTGAGAAAAAATAGTGGTGGACTTCTTGTTCAGAAGGCAACACATTCAATAGATATTCTCAACTGGGTCATTAATAGTAAGCCAGTAAGGGTCTATGGAGAAGGAGGGCTTGCTGTTTTTGGAGGGAAAGAACCAGATGATAAGAGATGCTCAAGTTGTGAGAAGAAAAATGAATGTCCTGAAGCATTGCTTGAAAAAAATATTTCCTGGGATTATGGAGAAGCAAGTATTTCAATTGAAATTGAGGATAAATGTGTTTTTGCAAAAGAAATTGATGTTTATGACCATGAAGTTCTGACAATCAGTTATGAAAACAATGTAAAAGCATTTTTTGTTGAAAGTCAGTTTACCCCTGACTATAAAAGGGAATTCTGGTTTATTGGAGATAAGGCAAGGATGTACGGGATTGATCCGTATATTGTATCAAAGAAGGATAAAAGGAAGCCATACATTGAAATTGTTTACAGGCATACAAGGGAAAAGGAAATCATCCCGGTAAAACTGAATCCAGGGGGCCATGGTGGTGGAGATCCTGGATTGATAGATGATTTTCTGCGCTGCTGTATCACAAGGGAAAATGTTGGTGCAGATGGTATTGCAGGAAGGGAAAGTATTGCAGTATGTGCTGGCGGTGAAAAATCAATTGAAACAGGAAAAATTATTGAATTAAGGAGAAAAGTATGAACCCGCATATGAAGATTTCAGATATAATGAAATCCGCATACGAAAAACACATTGTAATTCCTGCTTTTAATATCGCATATCTTGGCATGGTGAAACCTGTTTCTGATGCTCTCAGTGAATGCAGGACAATTGGTATTATTGAGGTTTCAAGACCTGATATTGAAAACTTTGGCGCAGAGAGTATTGGTGCAGTTGCACAGAAATACAGGGAGTTCGCAGATTTGAGATTTACTTTCTTACATCTTGACCATGTGCCTGTGATTGATGAAAATTTCTTGCCTGTCAACTGGCTTGCAATGATCCACGAGGCAATTGAACATGGTTTTGATTCTGTGATGATTGATGGCTCACGACTTCCGTTTACAGAAAATGTAAAAATTACAAAAAAGGTTGTTGAAATTGCACATGCAAGAAATGTGTGTGTTGAAGCAGAACTTGGTTCTGTTCTGGGACATGAATCAATTCCACTGCCTCCATATGAGGAAATTTTTGAAAAAAAGATTGGTTTTACAGATGTTGAGCATGCGAAAAAATTTGTTGAAATGACAGGGGTTGACTGGCTTTCAGTATCAGTTGGTTCAATTCATGGCGCAATTTCTGGAGCAGCAAAAAACCAGAAGAAAGTTACAGCAAGAATTGACATTGAACACCTTGAAAAATTGATGAAGGCAACAGGTATTCCACTTGTTCTTCATGGTGGTTCAGGTATTGAAATTGATTTTATCAGAAGGGCAATTAAAGCAGGTATCACAAAAATTAACATTGGAACTGAAATCAGGCAGGCATATGAACAGGGATTGAAAATTGATGAAAATGTAGCACAGGAAAAAGTAAAGGAAAAGGTAAAAGAGCTTATTGAAATATATCAAATTCAGGGTTCTGCTGATATTCTATTGAAATAATTTTCTTTGATGTTTTTTGCAATTTTTTTGAACTGGACAAGTGTCTCTTTGTAAAAAAGTTTCCATCCTTCACACAACACACTTTTTGCTCTCTGAGATGGGCTATTTGGGATTCTATGTTTCTGGCAGTCACCAGCACAAAATTTCAGATATTCACATCGATCGCAATCAGAATGCCAGAGTGTTTTCCTTGCTCCAAATTTTCTGTATTTTTCACTTTTTTCAAGTTCATCCCAGTCATTCTGCATGATATTACCAATGAGGGTATCTTTTCTGACAAAAAAATCACACGGGAAAATGTCTCCATTATGTTCTACTACAAAGTACTGACAGCAATTTTTCTCCATTTGACATATTCCTGGATTTCTTCCCATTAACACAAGAAGGATTGAATCAAACAGTCGTATTGAAACTTTTTGATTATCCTTCAGCCACTGATCAAAAATTTCACACAGGAAAATTCCCCATTGTTTTCCATCAATTGTCCAGGGGAGTTTTTTCCCATTTTTGTCATATTCTACGCAGGGTATATACTGGTGATAATCAGAACCAGTATCCTTTAAGAATTTATAAACATCTTTTGCACAACCATGATGCGCTGATGTAATAACAGAAAGGGTATTAAAGGCAACATTATGTTTTTGAAGTTTTCTTATGGCATCCATAACCAATTTGAATGCATTTGTTCCATCAGGAACATGTCTGAATTTATTATGCAATTGCTCAGGTCCATCCAGACTGATTCCGACAAGAAAATTTGCATAAGAAAAAAATTCTGCGAATTCATCATTTATCAAATAACCATTTGTTTGAATGCCATTTCCAATTGTGGAATGAGGTTTTGCATATGTTTTTTGAAGTTCAATGACTTTTTTATAAAAATCAATACCCATCAACAATGGTTCACCACCCTGCCATGAAAAAATATACTGCTGTTGTTCTGTGGCAAGGTATTTTTTAACCATTGTCGAGGCAACCTCGACAGACATTTTCGTAACCTGTTTTTCTCTGTATAGTGGAAGGTTTTTATAAAAACAATAACTGCAATCTGAATTGCATTGCGATGAAGTCGGCTTGATAAGTAATGAAAATTGTTTCATAATAATACATTATAACAGATAGGGGGACAAGTTGAACAGGAAGCCGAATATTCTTTTGATCACAAGTGACCAGCAGCATTATAATACACTTGGATGTATAAATCCTGAAATAAAAACACCAAATCTTGATAAACTTGCATCCCAGGGAATTAGATTTACACGTGCATATTGCACCAACCCTACCTGCACTCCTTCAAGGGCATCTTTAATTACAGGAAAATACCCTTCCCAGCATGGTGCATGGGCTCTTGGAACTAAACTACCTGAAACAGAACAAACAATTGGACAGTATCTTTCTGAAGCAGATTATAAAACACTATTGATTGGCAAGGCACATTTTCAACAATTGAAAGATACACCAGAATATCCTTCAATAGAATCAAATCCATTGATGCAGAACCTTGATTTCTGGAAAAAGTTCCATGGTCCATTTTATGGATTTCAACGGGTAGAACTTGCAAGAAACCATACTGATGAATACCATGTTGGTCAACATTATGCCATATGGATGGAAAAAAAGGGTTTGAAACAATGGAGAAAATATTTTAGATTTCCTGCAGGTGAAGTGAAACACGAGCAACGATGGCACTGGGAATTACCTGAAAAGTTTCACTATGATACCTGGATTGCTGAACGAATAATAAAATTTTTAAAAAATTATCATAGGAAAAACCAGAGATTTTTCATATGGGCAAGTTTTCTTGACCCTCATCCACCATATCTTGTTCCTGAACCATGGGATACAATGTATGACCCTGAAAAACTTTCATTACCACAGACAAAAGAAAACGAACATAAAAAAAATCCACCACATTTTCAATTGACACAAATGGAAAATCCTGATTTTTCTCCATGGAGAGAATCAGGAATGGGGCTTCATGGTTTTCACTCTCATCTGGCACTGTTAAAAACATTGAGAAAGGATACTGCTGTTTATTATGGAATGATCAGTTTAATGGATAAATACATTGGAGAAATTCTAAATGAACTTGACCGATTGGGTCTTTCTGAGGATACCATTGTGATTTTTACCACTGATCATGGCCATCTTATAGGACAGCATAATCTTGCTGCAAAGGGAGCATTTCATTATGAAGATCTTTTGAGAGTTCCTTTTATTGTCAGATGGCAGGGACATTTTCCTGAAAACAGGGTTTCTGACGCACTGATTTCTTTTGTTGATTTTGCGCCAACAATTCTTTCTTTATGTGGATTGAAAATTCCACGGACAATGTCAGGTATTGACCAGAGTCCTGTATTTTATGGAAAGGAACAATCATTACGAAACTGGGTTTTGATTGAGAACAGGCATGAGCCGACCACAATCCATTTAAAAACATACATTGAAAAAAGATATAAAATTACAGTGTACTACCGCAGGGAATATGGAGAACTTTTTGACCTTGAAAAAGACCCGATGGAATTTAATAATTTATGGGATGATCCCGAATATAAAGAACTAAAACATGAATTGATACAAAAAATCCTTTTTGCCGAAATGGAGAAAGAACCACTGTGGATGCCAAGAGTTTGCAATGCTTGAAAAATAAAGGGTTTACGCTGATTGAACTGTTAATTGTTTTTATCATTGTAGGGCTTTTATCAGCAATTGCAATTCCAATATACAGGGCGAATGTAAAAAAGGTTGCATCAAGTGAAGGAACTGCTTTACTTGGAACAGTGCTCACAGCACAAAAATTGCATTATTCTGAGCACAATACATACACCGTTGATAAAGATATTCTTGGCATTGATGTATCCGGCAACAAATATTTCAGATATTATGAAATAATCACAGCCGATGAAAATGGTTTTGTTATAAGGACAATCGGCACAGGTATCTGTGATGGTATTGAGGTAAAAATGGTCTATACCAATATTGCAGGAGCAACAATTTCCTTTACTGGCTTTTAATCAGATCCTGACATGCGAAAAATTTTGATTTTTATACTATTATTTTATGGTTCCATTGTATATTGCCTGCCATCAAGAATACTTTTTGATTTTGAAGAAAATGTAAATGGGTGGAGTATTATTGAAGGAACTTCTGGTGCTGGTAATATTGAATGGAGCAGGCAGAATCAATTAATCGGTAGCGGATGTTTGAAATTTGTTGCAAACTTTCCTGGAGAAACAGGGATAAAGGTTTCAATCAATGAAAACTGGACAGGGTATCAATCACTGTCTTTTGATATGACTGTTACTGAAACACCTGTAGCGCAGATTAAGTTTTTTGTTTATGTAAAAGATAAAGAATGGTTGTGGTATCAGACAAATCCAAAACCTGTAAAATACGGGACAACAAAGGTCTCTGTTAATATTTCAGGTTCAAGCCTTGAACTTGTTCCCAAAGGACACAAAAAACCATGGAATCAATATAGTTTGGAAGAAATAAAGGAAATTGGGATAAAATTTATTTGTGATGAAAAAACCACACAAACATTTTATATTGACAATGTAAGGTTATCGCCTGTCCTTTTTTCCTTATTAAGGGTTAACAAAACAGAAGTTTGCCTTTATGAAAAATTTGAAATTTCATTCAGAACACCATTATATTTTTCAAATCCATTTGACCCTGATTGTATTACAATTGATGGTTATTTTATTTCACCTTCAGGTAAAGAGATTGTGGTTCCAGGTTTTTTTTATCAGGATTTTTATTTTGCAGGACCTGGTAAAAATGGAGAGGACAATCTTCAGCCACAGGGTTACCCTGAGTGGAAAATACGATTTACTCCAGTAGAACAGGGCATATACAAATACAAAATTGTAGCATCAATCAACAAAGGAGAAGAAACATTTTCAACTTCTTTAATGACATTCAAGGCAATCCCTTCTGACAGGCATGGTTTTATCCAGACAAGTAAAAAAGATAACAGGTATTTTGAATTTGATGATGGAACATTTTTTTATCCGATCGGTCATAACATCAGGTCTTTAAATGATAATAGATATTCACAGATTTTTAATCGACCCCTTGCAGCACAGGATGGCACAGTAAATTTCGAAACATGGCTTTCTGATATGAAAGCAAACAAAGAAAACTTTTTTGAAACATGGATGTCTGCATGGCATCTTGCAATTGAATGGAAAAAAGGTTATGGCTTTTATGAAGGTATCGGTAGATACAATTTAAGAAATGCATGGAAACTTGACTGGATTCTTGAAAGAGCCGAAAAAAATGATATCTACATACAACTTTTGATTATCAATCATGGTTCAGTGAGTACATATTGTGACCAGGAATGGCAGGATAGTCCCTACAATGTTAAAAATGGAGGTTTTCTTAATTCACCTGAGGAATTTTTTACTGATGAAAAGGCAAAAAATCTTTTCAAAAAACGGCTTCGCTACATTGTTGCGCGATGGTCTTACAGTCCACATATTTTTTCATGGGAACTTGTTAATGAAATGAATTTAATTGGAGCAAGCGGTCAATTTTATAAAAAGGACATACTTGCAAAATGGTATGCAGAAATGGGAGATTACCTTGCTCAAATAGACCCATGGAACCATATGATCACAGGTCATTATACAATACTTTATGACAGTGATGTTTTTAAACTTCCACAGGTTGATTATGTTTTAACAAATGCTTATTATGGTATTTCTGGAGGAGATATTGTCAATACATTGAAAAATATTGTGGATTTTAATTCAAGGTTCAACAAACCCCATTTTGTATCTGAATACGGAGGAAACTGGAACGCAGGACCTGAACAACTTATTGAAGCAGATCTTCATAATGGCATCTGGGCAGGGGCTCATCTTTCTTTTGCTGCTGTTCCTCTTTTCTGGTGGCATAATTTTATTGAAGAAAAAAATCTTTATTTTTATTATAAGGCACTTGCTGAATACATTGGTTCTGAGGACAGATTAAAAGAAAGATTTGAACAAAAGACAATAAAAATTTCAGGAGAAAATATTTCAAACATTGGTTCACTGTGTCTTGCCAGCGATAAGAAAGCATTGATATGGATTTACGGGAAGGATAGACTTAAAAGGCCTCCTGTTGATTCAGACCCACCATTGACAACAAAATCTTATCAATGTACTGTTGATGGGTTGACTCCTGGTGATTATGTGATAGAATTTTGGAACACATATTCAGGAAAAATTATTGAAACAAAAAAAGAAACCAATCAGGGGATTTTGAGTTTTACTTTGCCTGATGTAAACAGGGATTTTGCAGTAAAAGTTTATAAGACATTTGAAATAACTAACAACACTGGAGGGAAAAAATGAAAAAAGTTTATTTTTTGTTTGACACTGAATATTGTATATCAAAATTTGCAGAGGCAGAATTGAGAAAAATATTTTCCGGTGACGGAAGATTTTCTTTTGATTCGGGCTGTGAAATTGAAAATTTTTTATGGGATGGGAAATATGATGCTGTGATTATTCTGGGAACGCAGAGTAAATTATCAAAACATCAACAAAAAATTATTGACTATGTGAAATCAGGTGGTTCTATCATATTTTTAAATTCATCACTTGAAAATGTAAAGGATAAGGCAATAAGTGAATTAACAGGTTGTCAGGTTAAAGAGAATATGCCAGTTCAACAATTTACTGTTTTTGTTGAAGATAAAAATCATTATATTACTCAGAGATTTCCGCAGGAGTTCCAGTTAACTGACCTGTTATACAGCGTGAAAACCATAGATGCAGATATTGTATTTTCAACATTTAACAGGGGAGAAAAAAATCCTGTTGTTACAGCAAAGGAATTTGGAAAGGGCAGGGTTTCGTGTATTTTTGCAGGCGTTACAGAGCAATCATGGAGGCAGTTTAATTTCAGAAAAATTGTCATCAGATCCGTGGCATGGACTTTAAAAGAAAAGCAAAAGGAAAAAATCATTCAATGCGGTCTTATTGGATATGGACCAATGTTTGGAATGGGAAAAGGGCATGCCACATGGATTAATTCAACAACCGGGATGAAAACAATAGCAGTATGCGATACAAATCCTGAAAGGGTTCAGGCAGCAAAACAGGAATTGCCAGGTCTTGCCGGATATTTCACTGATGTTGAAGAAATGCTAAAAATGGAAGAGATTGATCTTGTTGTTGGTATTGTGCCGCACAATGTTCATTTTGATGTTGTAATGAAAGGCCTTGAATACGGGAAACATGTGATTATTGAAAAACCATTCTGTATCAATGTCGAAGAAGCCAGCAAGATGATAGAAACTGCAAAGAAAAAGAATCTCATGCTCAGTGTTTTTCATAATAGAAGATGGGATGGGGATTATGTGGTAATCAGAGACATTGTTGAAAGTGGTTTGATTGGTGATATTTTTCACATTGAATGCTTTATTGGTTCTTACTCTCATCCAAGGTACTGGTGGAGGTCTGATAAAAAAATCAGTGGTGGGGTAATGCATGATTGGGGAGCACACTTTATTGACTGGATTTTGAATCTTGTTCCTTCAAAAATTACCAGTATTTATGGGGATTTTCAAAAAAGGGTATGGTTTTCTGTTTCGAATGAAGACCATGGTCAGGCATTGATAAGATTTGAAAATGACGTAACTGCAGATTTTATGATTTCGTCCATTGCAGCCATCAGTAAACCAAAATGGAAGATTCTTGGAACAAAAGGTGCTATTGAAGTCAACTGGGAAACACCGGATAGAGTAAATCTTGTGAGATTTATTTCAGGCGTCAAACATGAAGGATTTGTAAAAGTTGCTCAGTCATATGGTTGCACAGAATATTACAGGAACATAGCAGATCATCTGCTTGTTGGCGAGGAATTAATTGTAAAACCCGAACAATCAAGAAGGGTTATTGGCGTGATTGAGGCAGCAGAAAAATCATCAAAAATCGGTAAATCAGTTGAGCCATTTGAAAATTGTGAATAGGATGAAAAATGGAACTGAATGATGAGTCAATTCTTGCAGGTGCGTGTGAGATTGATATTACACCACCAGTAGGTACTTTTCTCTGTGGCTCTTTGAAACCGAGGCAATCCATTGGAATTGAAGACCCACTTTATGTCAAGGCGATTGTTCTTCAATCAATGGGGAGAAAACTTGCCTATGTTATTTTTGACCTTGTTGCCCTTGAAAGAGATATTGCTGAAAAAGGGATTATGATGGCTTCAAAACAAACAGGTATTCCGACTGAAAATATTGTCTGGGCAGCAAGTCATACCCATACAGGTCCATACACAACTGAATTGCTTTCAGACCAGGATGTGGTGAATAGACAGTGGCTTGAAACAATTCCAGAAAAGATGGCTCAATGTATAATTTGTGCTGACAGGTGTAAAAGACCTGTAAGTTTCTCAAGAACAAGAAGTTTTCATATCGGACTCGGACATAATCGAAGGGTTTTATTCAAAAATGGAACTGCTATTAATACATGGTTACTCGGGAATGCACCTATTGTGCAATCAATTGGGTCAGCAGGACCAATTGACCCTGAAATAGGAATTTTTTCATTTGATGACAAAGAAGGAAAACCTGTTGCTGTAATGTTTCATTTTACCCTTCATACCAATACAAACTTTGGACCAAAATTCAGCGGTGATTATCCAGCAGTAGTATCAGCAAGAATCAGGGAACGTTTCGGACAACAGGTAATAACACTTTTTATGCCTGGTGCCTGCGGGGATATTAATTCAACAGGACCACGGTACAGGCAGGTTGGAGATGCACTTGCAGAAAAAATTATTGAAGCACTTGAAAAAAGAAAGCCATCAAACTTACCATTATACCTTGACAGCGAAAAAAGTGAGATAAAGGTTGAAAGAAGAGATTTCACAAAGGATCAGACAGAAAGAATATTGAATTCAGGCTGGGATACTGAATCACAAAAGGTTTTCTTCAAAGAACTTGAAATAATGAGAAAACAGGCGAAGAAAGAGGATATTACTGTAATTCAGGCGTGGTGCATTGGAGACACTGGTTTTGCTTCATTACCTGGAGAATTGTTTGTGGAATGGGGATTGAAAATTAAGAAAGAAAGTCCTTTTCCATATACATACCCGGTTGAACTTGGTGGAGATTATCTTGGTTATCTTATTACTGAACAGGCGTGGCAACAGGGTGGTTATGAATCTTTGATCGCAAGAAGTGCAAGACCTTCTCCAGGGGCTGTTGAAAAAATGGTTGACAGGGCGATTGAAATGTTGAAACATCTTTACAAAAAATACAATGAAAACAGGAGAATATCATGAAAAAATGGAACATTGGAATTGTTGGTTTATCCCGTGGAAGGGGATTTGTGAATTTATTTCAGTCGCATCCTGATGTAAGTGTTGCTGCCATTTGTGATATTGACCAGAATAAATTAGAAACAGTTGGCGATGCATTCGGGCTCAAAGACAGTGCAAGATATACTGATTTTGACAATTTTGTCAATGCAGACATTGATATTGTGATGATAGCAACACCAATTCCATTCCATGCTGAGCAATCAATCAAGGCATTGCAAACAGGTAAACATGTTTTGTGTGAACAGACAGTTGCATATACAGTTGAAGAATGTCAGAAGGTTGTTGATGCAGTGAAAAAAAGTGGAAAGAAATATATGATGGCAGAAAATTACTGTTACTTCCACTATATCAGGGAATGGAAAAAAATTGTGGAATCAGGAAAAATAGGAGAAATTCTATATGCTGAGGGAGAGTATATCCATAACATTGTTGATTTGCTTGTTGATAAAAAGACAGGAAAATTTTACTGGAGACATGAAAGACCACCAATCTGGTATTGTGCCCATACTTTAGGACCATTGTTGATGTTGATGAAAGACAGGATTGTGAAAGCGTGTGGTTTGACAACAGGATTTAAAAAGTATCCTGAATATTCAGAACATCCTGGATTTCTTGATTTTGAAGTAGGTCTTTTTATTACTGAAAAGGGTTCTGTTGTAAAAATTTTGAGAAGTCAGGTACCTGCAAGCCCTCATTTTGTCTGGTATTGTCTTTATGGAACAAAGGGACATCTTGAAAACAAAAGAGTTAAAGGAGAAGGATTTTTGTATATTGAAGGAGAAAGTCCTGCTGATGGAGAAATTTTCACCAGTTCCATTATTGACCCGAATGCACCTGAAGAAGCAAAAAAGGGTGGCCATGGGACAAGTGAGTATTATATGATCAGGGATTTTCTTGCTGCCATAGAAAATGATACAGAACCACCCATTAATGTTTATCGTGCAACAGAATGGACAATACCTGGTATCATTGCCCATCAATCCGCAATGGAAAATGGTAAGTGGTTTGATGTACCGGTTCTTGGTTAAAAACAACCTTTCATAACATTTTAACAATGGGAGAAAAATGGAACAAAAAATTTTTTTGAAAAACAGGATACACAGGCAACTGAAAAATCAGCCAATCACTTATGGGGTGTGCTGGCAGGAAGGAGAATTGTTTGATGAAAAAGAGATTGCACTTTTTGATGAGAACAACAATCAAATTCCAGCAGGTATTACTGTTCTGAATCGCTGGCAGGATAACAGTATTCAGTGGACACTTCTTGATTTTAATATTGATATTGGTGAATCTTCACATCGAACAATCACTGTGAAAACAGGAAATTTCCCGCAAATAAAACCTGATGATCCTGTGAACGTTGAAATCAAAAATAACGATATTGTGATGAGTAATGGAATAGTAAAAATTTCTCTTTCTTCAAAAAAAGGTCGTTTGATAGAAGAATGGACTGCATATGGAAAAAAGGTTGTAGAAACAGATGGTTTTGATGTATTTTTTAAAACATTGAACAACAAAAAATTTTCGCTTAAAGCAGGAAGCCGCAGTATAAGTGTTGAACATTTAAATCCTTTAAGGTGTGTTGTAAGAATTGATGGTAAGCATGGTTGTTCTGATAAGAAAGAGATGCTTGATTATTTTCTGAGATTTGAAATTTTTGCTGGCAGGGATGATGTGAAAATTACATATTGCTTCAGAAACAGAGAACTTCCTGTTCCAGGAATAAAGATAAAATCAATGTATATTGAGTGCAGGGCATCAGTTGAAAAGGATGCAAAAAAATGTTTCACTGCAAAAAATCTCACCCGTTATTATCAACCAGGTTTTTTAAGGATTGATGAAGATCCTGTTATTGTTGCATCTGACACAGACAATCTTGATGATTTTGAAAATCAGCACAAAAGAGGGAACATGGCGCTTGTTTTTGTAAAGGATGAAAAAGTTTTACATGATCCCGATGAGCAAAAACCATGGTTTATGAGAAAAGTGAAATACAGAATGACAGTTGGACACAAACTTGTATTTCCATATCTTGCTCTATTGGGGAAAAATGGGGGAGTTCTTGCCAGTTTTTATCAGATGAATACCCTTTATCCAAAGGAATTTAAAAGCAGGAAAAACACGTTTTTATTTGGCATCTGGCCTGACTGGGCAAAAGCACTTTCAATCACACAGGGAGCAGGCAGGTCCCATACAATTTTTGTTGCACCATTAAACGTTGATATTTCAGATATTGAAATTCAGAATAAATATTTAAGCTGGGAAGTTCCCATGATGCCCGGATGGCCACCACAGAGTCCTGTTGAAATTTCATGTGATATTGAGCATGTGAGAAAGTGTAAGGTTTTTGCCATTGATATGCTTCCTGAATATGATATGAAAAACCGTCCATTGTTTGAAAAAAAGGTTCTTAATTCATGGATCGGGATTTCTTATGGAACATTAGGATGGACAGAAGAAGTTGTACCGATGCTTCCAACCGGATTCTGGGATTATGGAGATAATGGTGCCAACAACGAAGAAATGTTTGGACTTGTTTATTTTCAGAATCATTTGAGAACAGGAAACTGGACAAGTGCTGAAAATGGTATAGCAATCGCAAGGCATATTCTTGAGGTTGATTTCGTTGATTTCAGCATAGATGCGCTTCAAAATGGTGGAATGGTGGCACATTGCCTGAATCATAATGATGGTGCTGTTTATCCATCTCACATGTGGTTCACAGAATTATTATTTGCTTATGTACTCACAGGGGATAAGGAATTCAAAAATGCTGCCACCAGAATCTGTGAAAATCTTCTCCAGTGGATTGGGAATGATAAATATTTTGAAATCATTTCAGGAGACCACAGGGAATCAGGTCAACCAATGATTAATCTTACATGGTGCTATGAGTTTAACAGGGACAAAAGATACCTTCAGGCATGTGAAAAAATTATCAAAGAAAATTTGATGAAGCAGGTTGAAAAATATGGAAAAATGTTTGCTCCAAAACCACATTCAATGCCATTGAAACTGGTTAGATATGGTGATTATGCAACATGGGAAGGGATGTTCTGGTACTGGAAAATCACAAAAGACGAAAAGGTTAAAAATTTTATGTTGAGCCAGCTTGAATGGAGATTAAGCAATGAATTTATGACTCCTTTTGTCTATCATCGCGTCAGTGATATCAATCCTGCTGCCTATGCTTATTATATGACAGGGGACAGAACATGGATCGACAGGATAGCAAAATTTATCAAGGCATCTTTCAGATGTGCAAAATGGCCTATTGGATGGATTCATTCAATGTATGCATTAAAGATTGCTTTTGACCTTGGTATAATATGCGATGATGATATTATCCCTCAATAATTTTTAATCTTTGTACCAGAGGTTCTGAAACTTTGCATTCGTGGCGTCCTTCAAAAGTTCTGTAATATGGACAATGCCCCTTTTATCACTGACTGATCCAAGAATATGCCTGTAGAGCATTCCGCGCCATTGTTTACACCAGGCAAGCAAGGGATCATTAAAAAGTTTCTGAATTTTATGATCAATCTTTGCATGTTCAGCAACAAGAAGAAAACAATCATCAATGCGACCCTGTTTCAGCAATGATTCAATTTTCTTCTCGACCTGCCTTGTTTTCCAGAACAGATGCCCAAATTCAAGGAGCACCATCTGGTTTTTTATTCTTTTTCTAATTTTGCTCGTTTTTGCAATGGACATTGCCTGATTGAGATACTTTTTACACATACTGTATGTATCGGGATCAAAAATCTGAAGTATTTCAGGAATGCCCATTCCAAATCTTACATTTCTTGCTGAATTTTCAAGGGTTTGATAATATTCAAACATTGGTTTTTCTGACTCGCCAAACATTGCCCGACAATATTCTTGTGCAAATTGCTCCCATGTAAAATCCCCATCCCACATTGCCCTTGATGTGACATAAAGAGAAAGTCCGTAAGAAGCCCACATCAGTGGTGCATTGAACCACTGTGAACCATAGCCGTCAAATCCTTCCTGCTTGAGAAATTTTATGGTTCTTACAGCACCTTTGCTAACAGGAAACAGCATTCCCATTGAACCAAGGGTACTTGTCAAATAATCATAGTACCTGAATGAACCAGTGATATGCTTCCTCCATTTTCTAAAAATTTCAGGATAAATTGTATATTTTTTTGCATCCCTTTCATAACTGGACACAGTTGTTTCTGCAAGAGTTTTCCTGAGTTCTTCGTCTGATGGCGGGTCATCAAGAGCCCTGTCCCATTTCCTTTCAAAGATACAGAAAAGCACATCAAGATTTTCAGGTAATTTTTCATCAAAATCATCAGGTAATTCAGTGTGTCCTGAATAACTTCCAACCTCGATCCTGACATCAGGAAATTCTTTTGCTACTGCTTTTGCAATATCAGATGCAAAAAGCACATAATTTTTCGTATACTGAAGTTGATGTGCAACCTTACCTTTCCAGGGCTTTTCGACTTTCATGCAGTTATCGCAGAAACACGGACCCTGTCCATCATTGGGGAAAAAAGTAAATCGTTTCACATACGGATGTTTTCTGAAAAAGTTCAAAAAATAGTCAATGAATATCTTTTTTACTTCTGGATGTGTCCAGCAGATTCCAAATGAATCCCTGCCATTTTTTACCATATGCAATGCATCAGGTTTCTGTTCTGGATTATATGCAAAATATTCAGGATGTTGCTGGAAATATTTACTTGGAGGCATAATTGATTCACATGCATGTCCTCCCACACACAGACCTGATTCTCCACGGAGTTGTATTGCCTGCTCTACCCAGAACCTTGCAATTTCTTCAGAAAGTAATTCTCTTTCACCCTGGAATTCAGGTGTTTTATCGCTTTGTGGTATGACAGAATGACTCATTCCAACTTTTGCACACCAGTCAACAAGTTTCATATCGCCACCACCAATTATATAACGAATTTTGATGAATGGCTGGTGATAATAAAATTCTTCTGAAATTTCAATATTTTCTTTTACAGGGATGTATTCAACATCTGGCTGGGCAAAAATACAACCGAGTTGTTTAACAAGGAAATCATATATACCAAGAAGTGTGCCGCGGGCATCACCTCCAATAAGAAACATCCTGCCTTTATCAAAAATCCTCATCACAGATTCTGGTTTCATCATTTTTGTTTGCTCAAAATCAACATGCTGTCTTTCAGCAATACAGATTGCGGGTCCGCAGTCAGGGAAACTACGAACAATTTTTAATTTTGCACCAGAAATTTTTTTCAGGTATTTCTGTAATTCCTTTGCTGAATGTATTTCAACACTTGATGGTTTTGCTGGAATATGAATATTGCAACACGGAGTACGATTTTCAACAATTTTCATTTTTCTCCCTTTGTTTTAATAACCACAAAATATATCCGTTTTCAGAATCAAGCATGAGTGTATAAAAAACCTGCTGGAATCTGTTTCCCTTCTTTTTGAAAGGTTTTTTTACTTTTCCCATAATGAAACTTAAAAGTTGCACATTTTCACAACCACTATTTATATAATCAAAAACATCTTTTCCACTGTATATTCCACCTGTTCCTGAAATGTGAGATTGCAAATATTTTGTACGAATAATTTTGATCTGGGAAATATTTCTTTCTTTTAATTCCTTTCCACCATGAGCACTGTGATATTGTTTTTTATAAACCCTATTTCCTATAACAACACCGTCAGATGATTGTATTGCATTTTCTATCATCTGAATCTGGAAATCAAGTCCATAATCAAGATTCATAATCTTCGGGAAAACCTGAATATCCTTTGCCACTTTTTTGATGATTGTTGGGGCAACTCTGTACCATCGCAGAATCGTTTTTTTGTTCATCAATTCATCATCTTCTTTTAAAAAAGGACAGAAATCAATTTCAAAAATTCTATAACCGATGTCATATAATTGTTTCGTTGTAAAAACCCACTCATCTTCAAGAAAATCCTCATTGAATGATGGCAAATGTCCAAGAATTGATGCAATAATAGTAAAATGAGAAAAGCAGAATTTCCTGCACTTTTTTGCAAAATCAAGATACTGTTCAAGATTTCTTAAATCAAGCCCACCATCCCAGTGTATAATCGGACGCACTCCTTCTATATCGTCATCATCGTATACAGTTTCAACTTTTGTTGGTTTTCTTCTGAATTTTATCATTGAACAATGTCCCTTCTGGTCTTCTGCAACAACTGATTTCAACACGCAACCCGCAAAGCCCGATTCTCTTATCATTTCTATTTGTGATATGGATGTTGTCATCTGTCCCGGGGCAACCAGTACACAATTTTTTAGCTTCACATCTCCGTATCTTGCAGTAATATCAAGTCCAAGTTCATCAAGAATAATATCTGTAAAATTTTCAGGTATCTCTGAATTGAGATAATAATTGCTCAATTCCTTGAATCTTTCATAAAAATTCATAAAACAATCCTGCTGAGGATTTGTAAAAGTTTTTCTTTCTCTGACCGGTCAATCGGCTGAAGGGGTGGTTGAACAAATGCATTTCTGAAAATTTTTTGGGCAACAAGAACATGTTTCATCCTTATTCTGTAATCCCTGACAGGTTGTTTAAAACAAAAATCACACAACTGATTGAGAATGGAAAATTTTTCCATCGCTTCTTTGAATCTGCCTTCTAATGCGAGATTGATGGCATCTGCCTGAATATCTGTAAAAACAGAACCAAATCCAATAAGAGCGCCATTAGCGCCGAGGATGAATGATTCAATGATAAAATTGTCATTTCCCGTAAGAAGAGAAATTTTTCGTTTTTGATTTTCAAGCAAGATTTTCATGTTTCTGAATTTTAATGCATCAAAACTTGCTTCTTTTATTGCGACAACATTATCAATTTCAACAAGTTTTTCAATTGTTTCATCTGAATAAAAGACACCTCCGAGGTCCTGTTGTAACTGAAAAAGAATCAAAGGTACTCCAATTTTTGAAAGATTTTCATGATAGGTGATTACTGATTTATCAAGACCCTTTGAACCCCTGAAGGCAAAATGAGGAAATACAAGAAAATAATCTGCTCCAAGGTCTTTATACCTTTTACCATATTCAATTGCCTGCGTGGTTGTTGTACCGCCAATCCCACAGACCACAGGTACATTTTTTCCCCTCTTTTTAACAATTTTCAAGATTTCTTCTCTTTTTTCCTGCGTAAGAAATGCTCCTTCTCCTGCATCTGTATTTACAGCAATTGCTGCAATTTTTGCTGAACAAACAATTTCAATGTATTTTTCGAGCACATCCTGCTCAAGTTCAAGTTTTTCATCAAATGGAATTACAATCGCAGGGATTAGCCCGCATAATTGTTTTTCCATAATCCCCTCCTGAAATCATGTTGTTTGTTTTATTGCCTGATGAAGGAATGTTATGTCCTGTTCAAGTTTTTGTTCTGATGGTCTTTTATCAAGTGCTTCAAGCGAAACAAAACCCTCATACCCTGCCTTTGCCAGTGCTTTAATAATTGCGACCCAGTCAATGTCTCCTTCAGCAAGAGAGCCAAACTCAAATTTATATTTTCTTCCGGGTATTGCACCATCAGAAACAGGAACCTGTTTGTAGTTTTTTACATGGACATGGGCAAGATATTTTCCAAAGACACTGATTGCATATTCAGGTCTTGTGAAACCTTCAACAGCAGAATTGCCAGGGTCAAAAATGATACCAAAATGTTTTTCAGGCAAGAGGTCAACAAGCTGTCTGCAAACATTTGGAGTACAGCCGATTTGATAATGATGCTGTTCAATATTGAACCTGACATCAAATTTTTCTGCCTCTGGAAGTATAGTGTCTTCCAGCCATTTTCTCTGTTGAGTAATGAGTTGTTCAACAGACACATCACCATTGAAAATATAACTGTGACATCTGACATTTCTTGTTTTCAGAATGTTTGCTGCTTCGAAAATCTTGCTGATGTACTCACGTGTTTCATTGAAATTAAAATAAGGTGCAAGTCCTGCGCATAAAAGACCTGAGCCATCCATCATTTTTGCAACTTCAACTGCAGATTGTTTTAGATTGTTCAGGTCAATATGTGCATTTTCCCTGCACCACCATTCAATTCCATCACATTGATATTTCTTCGCCAGTTCAATCACTTCAGAAACTTTTTTGTCTGAAGCAGACAATGAATACACAGAAATTTTCATCTTCCTCTCCTTTTTTTAAGTGTTCATTATTTCAGATGAAACAGATTAAAACATAAATCTTTTAACATAGCAAATCTCCCCCAGCCCCCTCTTTGTTAAAGAGGGGGAACTCGGGCAGGAAAAATCCCTCAGCCCTTCTTTGTTACTTTTTTATTTCCTCCTTTATTAAAAGGGGATTGGAGAGGTAAGAGGGATTTTTAAATCATTTGTTCAATTGTGCCTGTTAAGTCCTTCTCAAGTTTTTCTCTGAAACGCTTCCAGTCCGTTGCATATTTGTAGAGTGATATTTGAGCAAGTTTTTTTGTGATTATCGCATTCCTGTATGGTTGAAGTTCTTTTTCATTGAGTATTTGTATGATTTTTCTAATACCCACAATTTCTATCAAGGCATCAGGAACATAGACCGTTATAATTTTTTCAATCAACCTTTTATTCTTCATCAATAAAATTATTTTTTTGTAAAAATATTCCTGGAGTTCCAGAAGCATTTCACTTGTTTCTACACTCAATTGATGCATTGGTTTTCCTGATATCCTGTGCAGGGCAATAAGAGTTTCAGTTTCATCAACTGCATTTTTTTCGATGATAGCAAAAACAGCCCTGATGAGATTGATTTTATTTTCAGTGTTTTCCACAAGAAATTTCTCATATTTATTACCAAGAAGAAATGAAGGAAGAACTTCTGCAATGGAACTTGATGTTACTCCGCCTTTATTTGCTGAAGAATCCTTGATCTGCCATATATGGTTTTGTGCAATAATATCTCTTGCAGTATCATCAAAAAAAACATTTGCGCCTTCAACAATAATTTTTAACTGGTCAAACAATTGAAGGAAATTGTTTACGTTACTGGCATTGATTGTATCCTTGAATCCACCACAAGGAATAAAAACATTGATTTTTGCTTTCTGTATGTATTTTTTTAATCTTACATCAGTAAGAATGTTTTTGTGGAAAAAAGTTCCATCTTCAATTGTTTGTCCAAAAAGATTAAATTTTTGTTTCATTCGAGGGATTCTGAAACCACCAGGACCGAGTTTATTTTCAGGATATGCAAGTGAATTTAATCTCGGACTTGAATGTCGTGCAAATGCAATTTTCATCAATTCCTTTTTATCAAGTCCATCAGGGTCAAAAAGTACACTTCCACTATCAATAATGAGTGTAATTTTCCCTTTATATGACTGGATAAGGTTTGCACCCAGGTCTCCATCAGGACCACCTGTCATCATCAGCCGTGTTTCTTCCTCCTGAATATTGAGATGCTTTAATAATGTTCGTAAGCATGCCATAACACCTGTTGTTGTCATTCCACTTGAATAAATGTTTCTTCCAATGACATTATATATTTGTTCAGTTTTTTCTGTTGCAATAATTTTCTTTCCCTCAATATGAAGTTCTGTTTTTCCGTCAACACCAAACAGTCCAAATACTTTTTTATCATTTGTTAATCCAAAAGCATCGTGCGGAACACCAGTGGATTTTCCAGTTGTAATTGTTCTCCAGTATTTATAATTACGTTTTTTTGCAAGATATGCAATACTATCCATAAAAGGACCTGTTCCTTCATCGGGTCCAAAGAACACAATGTCATGTTTGCCATAGTAATCAACAATTTCTTTTGAAGGAATAATGAGGTCCAGTATACCATTTGCAAAATCAAATACAGCATTTAATCCATCGCCTGCATATTCAGGATACGGTACAACAACACCTTTTGCTCCACTTTCAGCAATATCCTTGTGTTTCAATTTCTGTGCCACTGGACCAAGAGCATAATTCAGTAGTGGCATATTATCAAGTTCTGTTTCAAAATTGTTTTCTGTTACCCTGATTAATCTGATACCACCTCTTGCGATTTCTTCAGCCCTCATATAGGTTGCAACAGCATAAAAACCAATAACAAAAAAGACACTCTCAACCTTTTTCTGAAATACCAGTGGGTCAAGAATATCACTGCTGAATTTAAATGCAAAAGACCGTTTCTTTATCTGGTAGAAATTTGTCTTCAATGTTGATGTAACAAGTTTGCAGATAAACAAAAATATATCAGCACCTGTTTTATCTTCAGCAAAATTTATTTCAACACTCCTTCTATAGGCAGTAATTTCAGGTAGAAGTTTATCAATGTTTTTTTCTGGCTTTTCAGGATTAAATCTTTTTTCAAAGATTGAATAAATTTTTTTGATAAATTCAGGATTTTGCTTCAGTGTCGTCATAATCACTGCCCTGCTGTATTCAGCCCTGTTTGATTCAAAAATCCTTTTTGCAAAGCCATCTTTCAGATGTTTTTCTGACAGGGATTCCATGATACGGTTATCCACTGGTTCTGTTTTATGAATAAAGGTATGGACAAATATCGATGCAACACTTGCAAAAATATATTCATTGAAACTTAAAATACCAGAAGTATAAAGTTCATCAATGTCTGTTGGTTGTATTGCAAGGAGAAAATGCAATCTTTTGATGGCAATATCAAGTTTTTCTTTTTTTGTTTCGCTATCAAGATACAGTGAACATATGGATTCAATTCTCCCTGTTTTTCCTGTATATGTCTCCCAGTATGCCCGATTGAGAACAATATCAAGTTCTTCAAGCATTTTTCTTACAACAGGAAGAATTGATTTTGAAAAATCTTCCTTGAACATTACCCTGATTTCATTTGTATTTTTCGCCCTTGAAATGTAAATGATAGGTACAAAACTTTTCTCAGTTTTCTTTAAAAATTCCTCATATCTTTTTTTTGTTACTGAAGGTACTGGTAACCCGGAGATAATATTATTGAATGCAAAAGGGGATTCTCCTTCTTTCAGTTCTTTCAATTCCTTACATTTTTCAGGTCTGATAATGTAAGTATAATAATTGTGCTTTCTTCCATAATAATACTCAATCCTGTTTCCTGACATTACTGGATTTAACAATTTTTCCATTCTGTCGCGATTATCAGCAGTTGCAATTTTTACCTGAACCCCTCCTTCCATTGTCAATGGAACCTCTGAAACCTCGCTCCTTAAGACAAATTCATTATTTTCAACCTCTAAATTACTTGCAATGGTTTTCAAAACTGTTTTCAAAGAATCCTTAGAAATTCCCCTGAAAAAATATTCAGGCAGTCCCAGGTCGCTTAAAAGAATTCCTGCAGCAGCATTGATACAGGATGCTGTTAATAACCCTTCCTGCGAAAGCTCAATCACACATTCATAAAGTAAACTTGCGTCAAGTCCACACTTTTTTGCTTTTTCAATAATAGAACTGATTTCTGATTTACTTTTCATTTTTCGTTTTCCTGATTTTGTTTTCTTATTTTACTTTTTCTACTCAAATGTTTCAACAAATAAAACAACGTAAACTTTTATTTATGAAACAAATCCAGTTGCATATCCCATGCCAGTTTGTCCGAACCCGGTTCCTGTATACCACATATGATAAATATTTTTCTTCTTTACAACACATGCATAACTTCGCTGCCTGTCATCAAATGAACCTGTTTGACCCACTCCTAAGTAAGAGTCAGCCCTGTTTGTCACATATTGCCAGCTAATATCTACTGCAATAAAAAATCCCCGTCATCGCCTGTTTACCCTGGTTTTCTCCATCTCTGTAAACCGTATCTAAATCAGAAGCGCCGCTTTTTCTTTTTGAAAAATAATTGAATTTCTAAGGCAGTAAGGATTAGTGTTTTCATTTTCTAATATTGTATTATACCATCCACGCATATTTCATTAAAGTAACCACAATACTTCTGGCCACTTCTGTATCAGTGGTGGAATTGAGTTATGAGTAAAAAAATAGGAACCAGTTTCTTTTCCTATCTTGATGGACAACCATTTACAAAGGGGAAATTGATTTACCAGTTCCAGAAGGCAAGAAAGAAGTCAGGGATAAAGAATCTGTGTTTTCATGACCTCAGGCGGACATTTTATAGTCGGCTGAAACTGGCAGGATGCGATTATTTGATTCTTGAATACCTGATGGGGCACATTTTACCTCAAATCTCGTCCCGCTACTTTGTTTATACAGTCAAGGATATAGCACAGCATCTGGATGAATTGAGAAAAAAAATGTCCCACTATTGTCCCAGTGAAGGAAACAGGGGATGATTTATGTCATACATAAAAACGCGGAATCGCTTGATGGACAAGTGCCGGGAGAGGGATTCGAGCGGCTTCGCCTTTCACTACGGCTCAGCTCGGCCGCCGCTGGAATTGCTGCGCTTGCTCGCAATTCCTTCACTTCGCTCCAGTTCGAATCCCCTCAAAGAAGATTGCAATGCCGGGAGAGGGATTCGAGCGGCTTCGCCTTTCACTACGGCTCAGCTCGGCCGCCGCTGGAATTGCTGCGCTTGCTCGCAATTCCTTCACTTCGCTCCAGTTCGAATCCCCTCAAAGAAGATTGCAATGCCGGGAGAGGGATTCGAACCCTCACGGGAATTACTTCCCAACGGATTTTAAGTCAGAATTTTCACAAAAATCAAAGGAGGTTTCTACATTCCCCTGCTACCATAAAACCTTTGTCCATCAAGCGATTTCCCGTTTTTTGTGGATGCGTATTTTCTTTCGCAGGAAAGCGACATTGCTGAAATTTTTGTCCCACTATTGTCCCACTTTTTTAGTAAAAAATGTCATACAAACAGGGGGTGCAAAATGTTTGTGGATAAGAGATTTGGTTTTGGCAGGCACGACATTGTTGAAGATTTGATTGAAGAAAATTCCAGATTGAAAAGTGTGGTGGAAAATTCGAGAAGTGAACTACAGGTCTGGGCAAAATGGTGGGAAAAAACAGGGAAATTTCTCATTGACCAGCAGAAGTATGATTTGGTGGTTCAACAGAATAACTTTTTAATGTCAGAAAACAGGAAATTGAAAGAAAAAATTATAGAATTAGAGATGCGATTATTGGAAATCCAGTTAATAAATAAGTTGCGGGAAGTTTTTGATGGGATTTTTCATAAAAACATTGCATTACCTCAACAAGAAACTTTTTCCCAACTACAACTTCAATGGCTGAAATTATTGAGAACTCCTTTCAGGTGTTTAATCATAGGAAAAGCAGGGAGTGGTAAAAGTGCACTTGCCCATTTCTTACTTGAATGTTTTCACCCGCAGAAAAGTATTTACATCTTTGGATTCCCTGAAGACAAAATCAAGTATCTTCCAGATTATATCAATGTTGTGGCCTCTTTTAAGAGAATACCAATGGATTCAGTATGTTTAATTGACGAGGCTTACCTTTTATACGGAGCGAGGCAGTCAATGATTGAAGATAAACATTTCGACCTAATCCAGATTTTAGGCCTTTTCAGACAGAAAAATGTCTCCTTGATTTTTATCACTCAAAACACCTCTCTGATAGATAAAGCAGTTCTTGGAATGGTTGATTGGCTAATCTTCAAAGAAATTACCGGATTCCAAATTGAATTTGAAAGAAGTCAGCTTAAGCCGATTTTGAAAAAGGCGCAGGAAAAATTCGCACATATTTCAGGTGATAAGAAAAGATTTAACTATTTATTTTCGACAGCCGGGAATACAGAAGAGTTTATTGAGAATGCATTACCCAGTTATTGGTCACAAGAGATTAGCAATGCCTATCAATCAGGTTTTTCATCTGGAGAAAGGTTTGTGAGTAAAACTTCAAGAGAGGAAAAAAAGAAAATGGCACAACAATACAGGTCACAGGGTTACTCATACAAACAAATAGCGAGAATCCTCGGTGTAAGCAAAGCAACTATAATCAACTGGCTCAAGAATACAAAATAAAATTATGTTTTTATGAAACCTATTTTTTGAGATGTTGTTTAAAAGATAGAATGTCGTAATCCCGCTATCATAATTTCAAAAAGGTCTCAGGGGTAATTAAAGAGAAACAAGCAGGAGAATAATTATCTTTGTCTCTCAGACAGGTTCAGAGAATAAAAAATCAAGGTATGGCATAATAACCAGTTTATTAATGAGTTACCCTGGTAAAATACGACATTTTATCTTTTAAACAAAAGAAATTATAGGGAATTAAAAACCCTGCTTTTTGAATTCATTGTGCAACAAGGAAAAAGAAAAATT
>Ga0078972_1003244_pt1 | contig 49531 bp, 36 predicted proteins | sample YelNatPaOPGAMG01_FD_67568 | JGI IMG/M metagenome (GOLD analysis project Ga0078972, IMG submission 67568) | Hot spring thermophilic microbial communities from Obsidian Pool, Yellowstone National Park, USA - OP-RAMG-01 (SPADES assembly) (version 2) | ecosystem: Environmental > Aquatic > Thermal...
CTCCCTCCCCCCGTGTGGGGGAGGGTTGGGGTGGGGGGAATGTTTCTCCCTCCCCCCTTGTGGGGGAGGGTTGGGGTGGGGGGGGAGAAAAGGGAAAATTGTCCAATCTCCCCGTGCCCAGTGGACCCCCCTGGTTGCACTACCGGGGGGTTAACACCCCCCGCTCGCCGGTGCTAACGCAGCTCCGCTCGCCCCAGAGATTGCCCAAGAGAGCTTGCCATGACGAACTCCTCGGATAATGCGCCCAATCAAGCCGCTCCGTTTGCGCTGCGCTTCCAGAAACTCAAGGCCGACGTGCATCGCCAGCTGGTTGAGATGATCGACCTCTCGCAGCTGGGCAACTGGAAGCCGGAACGTCTTCGGCGGGAAGTCCGCAACTTGGCCGTGCGGTTATCGAAGAACACCGCCGAGTTGCTTGGCGAGGTCGAGCGCGAACGCCTCGTCGACGAGGTCATGTCCGAAGTGTTCGGCCTGGGGCCGCTTGACGTGCTTATGAGCGATCCCAGCGTCAGCGACATTTTGGTCAATGGGCCGTCGATGATCTACGTCGAGCGGCATGGCCGGCTGGAAGCGACGGATCTGATCTTTGCCGATAACGCTCATCTGCTGCAAATCATCCAGCGCATCGCGGCCCGCGTCGGCCGGCGTGCCGACGAGATGTCGCCGATGGTGGATGCGCGGCTGCCCGACGGCTCGCGCGTCAATGCCATCATTCCGCCGCTGTCGCTGGATGGGCCGGTGCTGTCGATTCGCCGTTTCGGCGTGCGGCTGAGCTGCGAGGATCTGTTGGCCAATCAGACCATGACGCCGGAAATGCTGACTTTGCTCCGCGCCTGTATCGAAGCGCGTATCAGCATCCTCATCTCTGGCGGCACCGGCAGCGGCAAGACCACCATGCTCAACACGCTGTCGGCGTACATCCCCGCCGATGAGCGCCTGGTGACCATTGAAGACTCAGCAGAGCTGAAATTGCAACAACCGCACGTCGTCCGCCTGGAGACGCGGCCGGCCAACCTCGAAGGCGTCGGTGAAGTCAAGCAGCGCGACCTGGTGCGCAACGCGCTGCGTATGCGGCCGGATCGCATCATCGTCGGCGAGGTGCGCGGCGCCGAAGCGTTGGACATGCTGCAAGCCATGAACACTGGCCATGAAGGCTCGCTGACCACCATCCACGCCAACGATACTCGTGATGCCCTGACGCGCCTGGAAATGATGGTCCTGATGGCCGGCTTCGAGTTGCCCGTGCCGATCATCCGCCAGTACATTAGCTCGGCCATCACCCTGGTGATCCAGTTGGCGCGTTTGAAGGGCGGGTCGCGTCGCATCCTGCGCATCTCGGAAATTGTCGGCGTTAAGGGACGCCGCTATGTCGTCAAGGACGTTTTTGGTTTCCGTCAAACTGGCGTGCGCGAGGGCGTGGCCGTCGGCGAGTTCTACGCGACCGGCTATGCGCCGCGCCTCCTGAAGCGGCTGACGGCGTCGGGCATCGATCTACCGCCGGAGTTGTTCGCTCAGCGCGTTCTCCAAGCCGGAAGGAGGGAACGGTGACGCCTAACCTGGGCATCCTGTTATTGGGGGGGATCGTGTTTGCCCTGGCACTGGGCCTGTTCCTGGGGATCACCCATCTCTTGGAAAAGCGCCGGGTCATGCTGGAACAGCGGCTTCGCATCCCCAGCAGCGGCATCGGTTCGGGAGGCGTCGTGCCGACGTCGTCGCAGGGATGGGCCGGACGCCTAGACAGCGCTTTCAACCGCATGGTCGAGCACAGTGGACTCGAGGTGGAGCCGGCCCAGGCGTTGGCTTTTATCGCCTTGGCAGGGATGGGGTTGGCCGCATTATTGTTCGTGTGGCGCGGCGAGCTATGGCTGAGCGTGGTTGGCTTGATCGTAGGCGGCGGCGGCGTCTTGCTGGTCTTTGTGGTGCTGCGCAGCCGGTATCGCCGCCAGATCGCCGAGCAGCTGCCGGACGTTCTGTATCTGATGGCCCGTTCGCTGCGGGCCGGCCTGAGCTTGGAGCAAGCCATCGCTATGACGGGCGAGCAAGGCGCCAAGCCCTTGGCGGACGAGTTCCGCCGCTGCACCACGCAGTTAAAACTGGGATTGGCCGTCCCAACTGCTCTGGCCTTGATTGCTAAACGCATCCAACTGCTCGATTTTGATGTGTTTGTCAGCACCGTCTCGCTGTACTATGCGATGGGCGGCAACCTGGCCGTGTTGCTGGATCGGCTGGCGGCCAGCATCCGCGACCGCAATCTGTTCCGCGGGCATTTTCGCACGGCCACGGCGCTGAGCCGCGTTACGGCCACTTTTATTGGCCTGATGTCCCCGTTGCTTTTACTGTACTATGCCCTCTATCCCCCCGATCATGTGCGGGCCTTTTTTGAAAGCCCCACGGGCTGGATTGCCGTAGCTGTAGCCGTAGTCCTCCAGATCATCGGGATCGTCTGGTTGTATCGCCTGATGAAAGTGGAATATTGACTTTTTCAGGGGACAGAGGGCAAGGGTCAGGGTTTCTCCTCATGTACGAATGGCTGATGATAGCTCTGACGTTCGCGGTCGTGTCTGGCAGTTTGTTCCTACTGTTGCAGTGGAGTAATGCCAAGCGCCGACGCCTGGAGAAGCGTTTGAGCGGTAGTCAGACCACCGAGGCGGAGACGAGCCCTCCTTTGATTTTGGGCGAGTTGACGCCGGCCATAGCGGAGCAGGTCCCTCTGACAGAGAAGGGCCGCAGCGACCTTCAACGCGAGTTGATCGACGCCGGTTTTTATCGTCCGACAGCGGTGATGGAATACGTGGCCCTGCGGACGGTGCTTCTGTTTGTGCCGTTGATTGGGACTGCCCTTGTGGCCCTCCTTGTGGAGCCGCGCCAGGTTCCCATCGTGGCTTTCGTCGGCATCGTCCTTGCTTTATTGGGCTATAGCCTTCCGCGTATCTTCGTCAATTATCTGGCCCGCATCCGTACCCGCCACATTGAACGCGGGTTGCCTGTGGCCCTGGATCTGATAACGCTCGGCCTCTCTTCCGGTCTGACCATCCTGGCGTCGATCCGCCGTGTGGCCCATGAATTGAAAAAAGCCTATCCGGTGTTGGCTTATGAATTGGAGATCGTCCAACAACAAGCCGAGCTGCGCAGCCTTGAACATGCCTTGCAACAGCTGGCCGACCGCGTGCGCATTCCGGAAATTCGCAACCTCGCTCTTATTCTGGTGCATTCGGAGCGCCTGGGCGCCGATGTCGGCAGCACCCTGCTGGAGTTTTCCACTGCTTTCCGGACCACGCTGAAACAGCGCGCGGAGGCCCAGGCCAATAAGACCAGTTTTTGGATGACCTTTCCGACCGTCCTGTGTCTGTGGGTTTCCGCAGCGATCATTCTGGTCGGGCCGATGTATTATGAGTTCTGGAACCGCCGTACGCAGACGCAAGATTTGCTCAACCGCCGTATCGAACACCTGAACAAAGGCAAAGCCAAGGCCAAACAAGAGATCAAACCGTTGCAGCCGCTCGGTGGACCTTAAGCCCTGGTTCCTTTTCCTTTTCGGCATGGTTGGCGAGTGGGGGGTGTGAACCCCCCGGTTGTGTTACCGGGGGGTTCACACCCCCCACTCGCCCAAGCACAACCGGGGGGTTCACACCCCCCGCTCGCCCAAGCACAACCGGGGGGTTCACACCCCCCGCTCGCCAGAGTTATGCAACTTAAGCGGGGCCGTACCACCCACGGCACTGGCCGTGGCAAAGCGCTGGATGAACTGGCCCGTGGTGGTATATGCGTCGATGAAACCATTGCCTGGCCCTTCCTGGTCGTCGTGATTATCAGGCCCTTTTTATCGAAGTCCTTCTCGAACACGTCTCACAGGGCGTAACGTCCACGCTCCCGAATGATCGAGTCATTCGAGACCAGTTGTGCGAAAGTGGGGCAAGGTTTTTCCGGGCCGCGCCAATGAGCGGTTGTGCGATTGCCGATTTACGGCTTCGGCCCGGAAAAGTGTCCTTTACAGCTTGCTGGTGATCTGCGCTTCCAGCGCATCCAGATCAGCATTTAACATGTGGAAGAAATCAGATAGTTGCGGATGCATGGCGAGGACAATGGCCTCCAAGGACTGTATCTCCGCGTTGAACGCCTGGAAAAGAGTGTCTATCTGTTGAATGATCGGATCGTCCGGAGACGGCGTTGTCGAATTGCCAGAAGACGACATCTGTACAGACGAGGGCGCTGGATTGCCGCCGTTCTTGTGGTCGCAGCCTTCCTGGGAGGACGACTTTGTCTGGAACGTCCACACCTGAAGCGTATTGGTATTGTCGTCCACGGCGGCGAAGCGCACTTGATCGCCGACCTTCTGTACAGCCAGGCCAAACGCTGCCCCGGGAGGGCCGCTGTCGAGTTGGAACTGGCCCACGAATTGCCCGTGCTTGGTATACTCGACTAGTTCGTTGGCTTGATTGGGATCGGCGTTGACGGCGTCGCCGTTGGCAGCGATCAGGTCGCCGTTGGGCGCCAACAGCAAAGCCAGCGGTCCATGCAGGTGTTGGGGATCTTGCACCACCGCTTTGCCTTTTCCTTGATCGGTGGTCGTGTGGGCCGCGTGGGCAATGGCGTAGATAACGTTGTCGCCGGTGGCAGCGACGTAGAGCGTATCAGTCTTCGCGTCGAAGGCCAGTCCTGTCGGCCCAACCACCAGCGCGGCGGGATCGGTTCGATGAGTGTAACCGGAGGCGATTTGCGTTTCACTCTCCACTTGCGGTGCGCCTCCTTCGGGAATGGTCAGGTCGATCCGCGTCACTGTGCCGCTCAGCACGTTGCTGACAAATACCTGAGCGTGCGTGGCGTCTACGTTATGAATCGTCAAGTCCCACGGACCTTGGAGTAGAGCGGAATCGCTGAGTTCCATCACTTCGTTGCCGTTGCTGTCCAAAATGAGCAATCCGCCGTTGCTCACCGTATTGACACCATTGATCGTGGTAGCGGGAGCGCTACCGACGAGGACGAACCCTTGCGGCAGTATTCCCAGGGCGGTGGTCAAGCCGAGGCCCGTCGGTCCTTGGAAGAAAGTCGATTGCTGGCCGTCGGGCGTGATCTTGACAATGGTTGATCCCGTGGCTTGAACGTTGTACGAGAGCTACCGGACAAAACCATTGGCGTCGTGCCGGATGAAGATTACACAAGCGGCGAGTTGAACCCAGCCCAGATAACGCTTGACAACGCGATCGAACCGGCGAGCCATCCGCCCGAATGGGGACAAAAATGCATGGCAACGCTCCACCGCACAACGAATCCGACCTACCCCAGCTTGCCGCCCCTTGCCACGCTTGGGGGCTTCCATTCGGAAGCCGGCTGCGTTAACGCGGGCCTGGGTCGGCCGATTGCCATACGTCCCGTCCGCCCGCGACCGCGGCAGGTCCCGCACGTCCGTGGGACAGACGGGCGTCTCGGCCGGCGGCGGCTGGACGACCAGCGACTCCAGCACCGCCTGGGTTTGCACGCCATCCTTGGCATGGGCTCCGGTAAGGACGGCCCCCAGCGGCATCCCATAAGCGTCGCTCGCTATGGGGATGGCCGTACCGGACTTACGGCGATCCACCGGCGATGGCCCGGTGTCTTTACCCCTTTTTTGATGGCTTCTGGGAACCGTCGAGGAGGACTTGATCCCAGTTGATGCCATGCAACTGCACATAGCGTTGGGCCAGTTGTTGCCAGGCCGTAGGGAAGCAGTCCAAGAGCAACCAGCGCTTGAGACGGCGTTGGACGGTTTTGTAACTGGGGAAGCATTTGGGCAGTAGCTCCCAGCCGACGCCTGCGATCAACAATTAGAGCAAGGCGTGGAAGCATTGGCGGTTGCCCTTGGGTTTGCGGCCGTTGCCCTTCCAGACGACGGGGGGCAGGATCGGCTCGAAAACAGCCCAAACATCGTCCGGGACGTCTTTGACGAAGTCGGTCCGTTGCATAGCTGGAACCTCCGGGGGTCCCAGCTGCATATAGGTTTTCGTCAGCTGCCGGCAAGGGGGTTTGTCCGGTAGCTCTTATACTGCTGCCACGCAGCCCTATAAATGAAAAAAAATGAAAACCGTTGCCAAGTATTCCTTCGTGAATGGACGCACCGAGGTCAGCGCGCGAAAATGCAAGAGGAGTGTGTGGTCGGCGGCCCGACCACAACGTCAACCTGTTTAAGAGGTTGTACATATGTTTTCGGACCAATCGACGCGCAATGTCTCCATCCGGTTGCTGCCGATCCTTTTGGCCCTGGTTATCGCCGGCCTCCTCATCGCCAAGGGCTGGCAAACGGGGCCGTTTGGGCGGCATCAGATCGTGGCCCTCAGTCCCGAACAAGAAGCCCAGTTAGGTGCGCAAGCGTTCCAACAAGTGCTGCACGAATCCGAGGTGGTGCGCGAAGGGCCAATCGTCGCCGTCGTTCGTCGTCTCGGCAGCCGTCTGGCCGATGCATCCAACCAGAAAGACGTGTTGGCTCGTTTGCAATTGAAGCCGCAACATTTTCAGTGGGCCTACCGTGTCGTCCGCAGTCGGCAAGTCAACGCTTTTTGTCTGCCCGGCGGCAAAGTGGTCGTTTACACGGGCATCCTACCGGTAGCCGAAACCGAAGATGGATTGGCGACGGTGCTCGGTCACGAAATCGGCCATGCCCTGGCGCACCACGGTGCCGAACGCATGGCTCAGCAACAACTGGTACAGCTGGGCCAACTCGCCGTCGCTTCCTCGCTCGGCGACCTGGACCCCCGCCAACAACGGCAAGTGATGGCCTTGCTCGGCGCTGGCTCGCAGTTCGGTATCCTGCTGCCGTTCAGCCGCAAGCACGAATCCGAAGCGGACCACATCGGCCTGCTGCTCATGGCCGCGGCAGGCTATGATCCGCGCCAGGCGATCCATTTCTGGCAGCGCATGGAGCGAATAAGCGGCAACCAACGGCTGGAATTCACGTCCACACACCCCAGCCACGAGCATCGCATCCGCGACCTGAAACGTTGGCTGGCAGAGGCGGAGCCGCTGTACGCCCACAGCGACAAGCAACGCGGCCAACGTCCGTTGCCCCTTCCATGATGAGTCGAAAGGGAACGGGAACACACGTCTCGAAGGGGTGCGGCTGCCCCAAAAGCGCGATAAAGGTCGGCAGGACGGCGAAACTTCGGCATAGCGATGGGGTTGAATGACAAGGCGGGTGAAGGATCCGCCAAAGGCGAAAAGCGGGAATGTCGTTATCGGAGAGCAGACATGACACGAGGCAGCAACGTGATGCGACGGACGATTTTGGCCCTGCCGCTTGCCCTGTTGCTTTTGGCAAAGGCGCCGAACGTTTTCGGTGCTCCGCTGGACGCTCCGGCCCTAGCGCGGCACATCGATGAGGCCATCGACGCTTGCTTACGCGTCGAGAAAGTCGCGCCTTCGCCGCGCTGCGAAGACGCCGAATTTGTCCGCCGCGTCTATCTCGATATCGTCGGGCACATTCCCCCCGCCGAAAAAGCCGCCGCTTTTCTCGACAGCCGCGAGCCGAACAAACGCGCTCAACTGATCGAGGACTTACTTGCTAGCAACGAATACGGCAAGCATCAAGCCGACATTTGGCAGGCGCTTTTGCTACAGCGCACGTCCGACAACCGCTTCATCTCTTTCGACAAGATGACGCAATGGCTGGAAAAAGCCTTCAACGACAACAAGCCGTGGGACCAAATGGTCCGCGACATCCTCACCGCCCAGGGCGATATGGACGACAACGGCGCCGTCACGTACTTCTTGGCCCACCTCACGCCCGACAAGCTGACTGATAATGCCACGCGTGTCTTTCTGGGCGTGCAGCTGCAATGTGCCCAATGCCATAATCATCCCTTCACCAAATGGAAGCAGGACGAATACTGGGGCATGGCTGCCTTTTTCACCAAGGTGCGCATCAATGGCAATCCGCGGCAGATCGCCCGGCAGGGCGGCACGCTCGTCGTCAGCGAAAACGGCAAGGGCCGGCCTCTGCCGTTGCCCATCTCGGCCAAGCGTGTGCCGCCGAAGTTCCTGCAAGGCGAGCAGCCCCAACTGGCTTCCAGCGACGCGTATCGTCCGGTGTTGGCCAAGTGGATGACCAGCCCGCAGAACCCGTATTTCAGTCGGGCGATGGTCAATCGTCTGTGGGCGCAGTTTTTCGGCCGCGGTCTGGTCAATCCGATTGACGACATGCACGAGGGCAATCCGCCGTCGCATCCGCAATTGCTCGCCGATCTGTCGGCCCAGTTTACGGCCAGTGGTTTCGACGTGAAGCAGTTCATCCGCGCCCTGTGCAACAGCGAGGCGTATCAGCGAACGAGCAAGCCCAATACCAGCAACCGCGACGCTGCCCCGGAGCTGTTCAGCCGCATGGCCGTCAAGGTGCTGACGCCGGAGCAACTGTACGATTCACTCGTCCAGGTCCTTGGTGCTCCCAATCCGGAGAATTTCCGGCGTCGTCAAGGCGTGGCCGCTGCCGCTGCGGTACGCTTGCGCAATATCACCCCGCGCATGGTATTCGTTGCCTTTTTCAAGGGCGAGGACAATGCCGAACCAACCGAGTATCAAGCCGGCATCCCTCAGGTGCTGCGGCTGATGAATTCGCCGCAGCTTAACAATACGACGATGCTCGCGCCGCTCCTCAAGTCCGGCAAAACGCCGGAGCAAATTATTGAATACCTGTACCTGGCCACGCTATCGCGCCGGCCGACGGCCCCGGAAATGCAGCGCACCCTGGCGCTGGTCCACAAACATGCAGATGAACCCCGCCAAGCCTACGGCGACATCCTCTGGGTGTTGCTCAACAGTAGTGAATTTACGTTGAATCACTAACCTGCCGTTTGTATCCGGGCCGCACCGTAAAAGAGATAAGGCTAAGGACACCGGTTCCTTACCAGCGCGGTTCGGAGCGCAAGCCTTGGAGAAAACATTATGACGCTTTTGAATCTCTCGCGCCGCGATTGGTTGAAACTGTCGGCAGCCGGAGTCTCGGCAGTCTCGTTGTCGGGCTGGCTCCAGGTGTTGGCCAGCCGCGCTGCCCAGACGCCGACCAAGCACAAATCTTGCATCCTCCTATGGATGGATGGCGGTCCCAGCCACAAGGACACCTTCGATTTGAAGCCTGGCACTAAAGACGGCGGCGAGTTCAAGCCGATCTCGACGGCGGTGCCCGGCATTCAGATCAGCGAACATTTCCCCAAGTTTGCCCAGGTGATGAATCACGCCGCTATCCTGCGCGGCATGAGCACCAGTGAAGGGGCACATCCGCGGGCCAAGTATTACCTGCACACCGGCTACAAGGAAGGGCAGGGCGGCCTGAATTATCCTAGCCTCGGCTCACTGGTGTCCGCGGAAATCGGCAAGCCCGACGGATCCATGCCCAACTATGTCTCCATTGGCGCACGCAGCTATGGGGCCGGCTTTCTGGGTATACACCATGCCCCGCTCCTTGTCGCTGATCCGGCGCGCGGCGTTGAAAACCTCAAGCCGCTGGTCAACGGCAGCCATTTCGACGATCGCCTGGGACTTTTGCACGAGATGGAATCAGCCTTTTACCGGGAATACAAAGCCGAAGCCAGCGCCGATCACTGGACGACTTATCAGCGCGCTGTCACGCTGATGCAATCGAAAGAGGCCAAGGCGTTTGATCTATCGCTGGAGCCTTCCTCGGTGCGTCAAGCCTATGGCTCCAGCCGTTTCGGCGACGGCTGCTTGTTGGCACGCCGATTGGTCGAAGCCGGCGTTTCTTTCGTCGAGGTGACGCTGGGCGGCTGGGACACGCATCAGAACAACTTTGAGCGCGTCAAACAGCTGTCGCAGCAATGTGATCCCGCTATGGCTGCTTTGGTCAACGACTTGAAACAGCGCGGCCTGCTCGATAGCACGCTGATTGTGTGGATGGGCGAGTTCGGCCGCACGCCGCGCATCAATCAGCGCGGGGCCAAACCCGGACGCGATCACTACCCGCGCGCCTGGAGCAGCGTCCTAATCGGCGGCGGCATCAAGGGCGGCCAGGTCATCGGCAAGACTGACAAGGAAGGAGCCACCGTTGTCGAACGACCTATCTCCGCACTAGACTTTTTGGCCACCATCTGCGAATTGCTCGGCATCAACTGGAAGAAGCAAAACAACACGCCCATTGGTCGGCCCATCCGCATCGTGGACAAGGGGGCCACGCCTATCGCGGAGCTACTCGGCTGAAGCGAGTGGGAATGCGTAACTCTGGCGAGCGGGGGGTTAACCCCCCCCGCTCGCCAAGAACAACTTCCTCTGCTATGGAATTTACATATGATTATACTAGACACAAGTAGTTGCGGTCCTTTTTCTCCCTCTCGCCTTGGGGGGGACATGGTTTCCGTTTCAGCCAAGGGTGGCAGAACCAAAGAATGCTTACGGGAGAGCGAAAGCGAGTAATCGAATGAAAATATTCACACGAATGATGGGATGTGCGGCGACGGCGATGGTGATGTCTGCTGTTTTGTTCTATTTCGCCGATGCATGGCTCGGCGAGGAGACAACTGTGGTAGAAGTCGGTCGTAAGCTTGTGTTCGAGGCGAGCCGTAACCAAGCGCTGCGCGCACGCGCAGAGATGGTTACACACTCTCTGGCCATCAAACGCGACATTATCGCCCAGGTTATGGCCGGCCGTCTGCACCTGCGCGAAGCGATCGATCTATTCCACAAGGCCAATGATATGATCGAGAATGTCCATCTGGAGTTGGTCCCGGTATATCGGCTGCCGACCGATTCAGAAGGCGTGGGTCTCCAGGTCCTCGCCTGGGTGCGCAATGAAGTTGCTTCTTGGCCGCCTGAAAAAGCTCAGCCCTTGCTTGCAAATTTAGAGACCGAGTTTCGGACGTTGTTCGGCCACCCACCCTTACGGACCCCTTCGCTGGACGGTGTGCCTAACTCCTCCATTCCCTCATCATCCTACCGTGCAAATGATCCACCCGCAGTGCAAGCCAGGGGCCGTTCGTCCTGGCTGGCGCGGCAGGCGGGGAGAAGTTAAATCTGCCAACTCCATTCCTCATTCTTCTGCGGTTTGAGGAGTCGAAAACTCTTCAATTGCCACCCGTGTTCGGGGTGAAATTCGAAGAGGGCGTCGCAGTCGGTGAGGAACTCGCGTCCATTGTGTGTCTTGGCCGAGAAAAAAACGTGGACCTCGCCCTGTTCCCGCGAAGGCCGCCCTTCGACCTCGATGTCCCATACCTGCACGCGCTCCACGTCCCTCCGATCGAGGTGCGTCTGAGCGGCGGTCCGCAGTTCATTCTTGGTTTTCCCTCCCGGAGAACGAAACTGAGCAGAGATGTGGACGAAGGCCGCGTCCAGATTGTGTGCATTGACGGACGCAACCATTTCCTGGAGCTTGCGGACGATCTGCTCGCGGTCCGTCTCAATCAACTTATCGAGCAGAGAATACAGTCCGATCCATGCGGCCGCGCCTACGGCGCCGGCCAAGAGCCAGCGCTCGCGCATCTGCCACCACGCCAGGAGCAGAAATACGCTCAAGGCGATGAGGACGACGTAAACGCTAATGCGGCCTTCAAAGAGCCAATCGAACAAGGCGACCTCGGGTTGGCGCCTCCCGGCAAGGCGGGAGCTAGGCAGACGTATCCCTTCGCAAGCAGCGGCCGATCTGGCGCACGGCCTGGCGCAGCCGATGTTCATTCTCGACCAGGGCCAGGCGCAGATAGCCCTCGCCGGCCTCGCCGAAGCCGCGGCCGGGACTGACGGCGACGCCGGCTTCCTCGATCAATTTCATGGCGAACTCCATCGATCCCATGCGCTCGCGCCATTCGCACGGATAACGCGCCCAGACGAACATCGTCGCTTTGGGCGATTCCACTTCCCAGCCAATGCGGCGCAAGCCCTCGACCAACACATCGCGGCGTTTCTGATACTCCAGCGCCTGCCGCTCCACGAGGGCCTCGGCATGGCGCAAAGCGACGATGCCGGCTATCTGAATGGGCTGGAAGATGCCGTAATCGTAATAACCCTTAATGGTGGCCAAGGCGCGGACCATCTCGGCATTGCCGACACAGAAGCCCAGACGCCAGCCGGCCATGTTGTAGCCCTTGCTCATAGTGATCGTCTCGACGCCGACTTCCTTGGCCCCCGGCACACTCAAAAAACTCGGTGCGCGGTAGCCGTCGAAACACACATCGCCATAGGCGAAATCGTGAAGGACCATGAAACCGAAACGCCGTGCCAGGGCCACCACCTCGACGAAGAAATCGCGCTCGACGACCGTTGTGCTGGGATTGTGCGGATAATTGAGGATAAGCACCTTGGGCCGGGGATAGAGGTGTTCGGCGACTACGGCGACATTGGCGAGAAAACGATCCGGCTGCGTACAGTCGAGGCTGATGACGTTGCCTGAAGCCAGGGCGACGGCGTAAACGTGGATAGGAAACGACGGCGCGGGCACAATGGCCGTATCACCCGGCCCAAGCAAAGCCAAACACATATGGCTGAATACCTCTTTGGAACCCAGCCCCGCCAGGACCTCCGTATCGGGATCTAGTTGCACGCCATGACGACGGGCATAGCGCAGGGCGACTTCGCGGCGGAGGTTATACAAGCCATTGCTCACCGAATAGCGATGGTTGCGTTCGTCATGGGCCGCTTCGCACAATTTGTCGATGACCTGCGGATCGGGCACGTCGCTGGGATTGCCCATGCCCAGGTCGATGATGTCCACGCCAGCCCGACGTTTACGATATTTTAAGTCGTTGATTTTGCCGAAAAGATACGGCGGCAAACGCTTGACTCGATCGGCGACATTGATCTGGAAAGGTGTTTGCGCGGTGTTGGGTTCGTTTTGCATGATCGCTTCGGGGCCGACTCATGGTAAAAGAAGCGGCGCAGGGCCGCGATTATTTAAACTTAGCACCTCGCAGTCTTATTGTCAGCGCGGAACGACCCCCCCAAGTGTTTCCGGGGTGAGCGGGGTTGCGTCAGCACCCGAGGGCGAGCGGAGGGTGTACCCCCCGGTTGCACAACCGGGAGGTTCACACCTCCCGCTCGCCGAATTGTAGATTAGCGGCCGCGCGGCAGACGGCTGGCCAATTCCGCTTCCAGCTGCGATGCCGACAGTGAATGTTTCAGCAGCGTCCCGTCCCGGCTGACCAGGAACGCTTGCGGCACTTTCTGGAGGCCGTAACGCTCGGCGACGGCCCCATCCAAACCGCCCGGCTGGTACACGTGGACGCCAGCCGTCAGCCGACCAGAGAGAAACGCCCGTCCCTCGGCAGGCTCGGTATCCATGTTCACGTAAACGATCTCCAATCCACGCCCGGCGTAGCGGTCGGTGAGCTGTTTCAATTTCTGGAACTCCTCCGCCACGCCTTCGCTGGTGCTGGTCCAGAAATAGACGACTACCAGCCGGCCACGCAGCTCCTCGAGATTGAAGAGAGCATTGCGGGAGTTGCGGGACGAATAAAGGAGGGGCAACTCCAAAGCCATCGGCTGGTGGTTCTGTCCCAAGCGCCATAAAGCGCCTGCGGCTTTGCGGGCCGCAGCGTCGTTGGGAAAATGCTCGACCAGGTAAAGGTAGCAGCGGCTGGCCTCTTCGTTGTCTCCCAGCGACTCAGCGGTCTGGGCTGCTTGCAGGACTGCTTTGGCCGCTTCGGGTACATCGGGATGTTCGCGGGCAAATTGCAGCAAGCGCTCGCAGCGGTGTTTTTCGCTCTTGGTGTTATCGCCGCCAGACTGCTCCAACACGAGGATGCAATCCGCCTGAATTTCTTGGAGGACTGCGTAAAGAATAGCGGAGCTACCGGGGAAGAATTGGGCGAGGCGCTGCGGCAGCTGCCGCAGCCGTTCAAAGGCGACAGGCTGCTCGCGGGGACAGAGGATGGCGGCACTGTAAAACCCATCCACCGCCATGCGCAGAATGCCTTCGCGTTCCTTCTGCTGCGATTGGGCGGCCAGCCGCAGCAATAACTCCGCTTGTTCCAAATGGTATTGCCAAACTTGAGGCGATTGATTGTTGCGTTCGATAAGCTGGCTCAGCTCGGTCAGTTTGTCCAGCAAAGGACGCAACTGCTGTTCGTTAGCGACACCGTCGGCGGGGACGGCATCGGGGGAAAAAGCGAAGAGGTTGGCCGCGATTAACAAGGAGCCGCCTAGCGACGGCAGCCACGTCCTTGTAGCTTTCATAGGTTTCCATTCCTATTTAGTTTATGAGTGTGTTTTCCAAAGCATCGCTTCTTTTGTTCGGACGTTTTGCCTTTGGGGGATAAAGGGATCGTAGGAACAAAGCACAGTAGTCCTTATGGCAGGGAACAAAAGGATGGTCCTTTCGGCAAATTCGTCCGAATTTATCACCCGACCTGAAGTTTAGCCGCGAGCCGTAGGCGAGCGCGCGCGCGTGGAAGGTACGTCGGGATGCGACCTAAGCGAAGGTTGGCAGTCAGTGCTTGACAAAGTCGACATGCCGGAGCGGTCCTCCGCGGGCCGCTCGCTGCTTCAGCTCTGCGGCCAGGCGCTGCCATTCGCGCTCTACTTCGGCCAGCGTACTGCCGGCGGGCAGCAGACGGCCGGCCAAGATGTAGATGCGTTGCCGTCGTTTCCGCTGGGGCCGTGGCGCCAGTTCATACCACACCGGCAACACAGGCGCTGACAGCTTGTCAAGCAGGCGCCCCATCATCCCGTCGCCGTCCTGCGTCAGCGCGACGACGCATCCATGCGACAACGCCTGTTCCATCTTTCGCTGCAAAAATTGTTCATCTGTTCCGTTCGCTCCCGGAAGCCACCGCCCTAGCGACGCCCCTTGCGCTGCCAGCCGCAGCCACCAGCCCGCCGTGCCGGCAAGGTTGGCTTCTTCTGTAATCAAAAACCGCGTCGCACGGTCGGTGGCACTGACGATGTGCAGACACGCCTCCAGGCCGCGGGCATTGGTCGCCACCAGAACGGGGCCTTTCTCCGGCAAACGATTCCATCCCTCAATCTCCAGGCGGTGGCGCGGCTGCGTCCGCAGCCAGATGAGCGTCCGCAGGAACAGGTCCGGCATCTGCCGCCATAACAATAGCAGTGTCAGCAGCGTCAGTGAGGCGGCGCCGACAAAGAGCAAACGCGGCAAACCGGATTCATCGTAAAACGGTTTCGGCTCCTGATCGGCGCGACGGATGCGATGATACGTCACCGCCGCAAGCCGATAACTGCGATCGATCACCCGGTCGCCCACCCTCAGCCCGCCGCCGAATACGTCTATCAATTCCGTCTCCACATCAATCTCGCGGGTACGGTGACCATTCGTCTGCGCCTGGATGACATGATGTGTGCCGTCCACGTTGAGGACGATACGCACGGGCTTCCCTTCCTTGTATTCAGGAGCTTCGGCCAGTTCGCCTTCCAGTTGCGCCGTCGGTCGCACTGTCGGCGTAATCCCCCCCAGATGGGCTGCCCAGACGAGCAGATAGAACGATACCGAGGCGACGATGGCGCCTGTCACGTTGATGAAATTGCTGGTGGCAATGGCGTCGCCTTTGCTCGTTTTGGCAGCACGATGCTGCAACAGGGTGAACAGCGGCACAATGTAAAAGCCGGTGAAAAAACCGATCAGTGTAATGCAGACGAGCAGCGCCGGCAGACGGTCGAGGGCGCAGGCGGCAATCAGGGTGGCGGCGATCATGCCCAGGGCACCGATGGGCACCATACCCAGCTCAACTTTGCCGCCGGACAGGAAGCCGACCAGCGGGCTGCCCAGGCCGATGCCCAAGGCCACCATGCCAACGACTTCGCTGGTCTGCGCCTCCTCCCAGGGCGGTACACGGGTTTGCCCATGCATGTACATGGTCGAGCGCATGAAGGCGACGATGAAGGTGAAAAAGGCGATGCCGAGGACCGCCAAGGCCAAAGGCTGCGAACGTAGCAGAGTGCGGATGCTCTGCCACAACGGTTGGTACAAGTACGGCGGAAACGGCCGCTGCGGATTGGCTGCCGGCATGCGACGGATGAGCAGGCTGGCCAAAGCGCCCAGCACCGCCAAACCAACGAGGATCAGGCCGATATAATATTCTTCGCCGCGAAATATCTGCGAAAGCACGCCGCCCAGGACCGTGCCGAGGATGACGGCCAAGAACGACAGCGATTCTAACAGACCATTGCCGCGCGACAGCATGTGCGGCTGCAAAATCTCCGGCATCGCGCCGTACTTGGCCGGCACGAAAAAAGCGCTGTGCGTGCCCATCAAAAACACCGTGGACAGCACCAGGTACGGACCGAATGAAACCCCGTGCGTGCCAAGCCAGAAACCGAGCAGGGCGATGGCGGTAATGGCAATCTCGGCGATCTTCCAGAATACCAGCGAGTTCCACTTGCTGTAACGATCGGCGAGGTAGCCGGCCAACGTGCAGAACAAAGCCCACGGCGCATAGAACAAAATCGGCATGAGCGAAATGGCCGTGTCCTTGCTCAGCGTATTGGTGTTGATGGCGAAGAACATCGAAGAGGCATGGATGGCCTGATCGTTAAAAGCGGCCAGGAACTGCGCCAGGAGCAGACCTACGAAAGTGCGCGAACGAAGAGTATCGGCAGGCTGAAACATAATCATCCCTATCAATATACCGTTTCCTCGCCGCGCGGCGAGTTCGGAGGACAGGGAGTAAGGGCCTGACCACTTAACCGCCTGTCACGGCAACGGTATGTCCTTAAAGGCAAACTTGATCGGCGCTTCGAGGAGGTTGGCCGGCGTGCGGTAGCGGACGCGCCAATTGCTCGGTTTGCCGTGCAGATCACGGAAATGATAGCTCAAGAGGGCCCCGTGCGCTGACGCGGACTCCAGGACATAGTTCGTGCTAGGTAAACGTTTCTTGCCATCGGGTGTTTCCAGAGTCATCTCGTTGTTGACCACCCACGATTGATTGGTGTCCAATTGCTTCAGACCGCGCGGATAATCGAGGGCCACACGGATGGTCCAGCGCTTGGGAAGAAGTTTGACATCAAGGATGCGGCAGACGACGCCTTCTTGCATGAGCTGACGTTCGGGATCGTTCTCTTTCGTTTGGGCAAGCCGGTCCAGCGTTTCGAAAGTGAAGTTCAGCATCTTGCTCGGCCCAATCATCGACAGTTCGCCCTCCAGGGAGCGAATGGCTGTCACACGGCGCGGCAGGGCCGGCAAGTGCAGATCGATGTTCACTGCAATACGCCCATCTACCGGAGTGAGCAAACTGCCCTCATCGGGGAAGGTCCGAACATGATTACGGTCATCCACCAGACGCAGCCCATGCGGCCGCGTCTCCAGGTACAACGGCAACAACTCCGGATCCCAGGCGATTTCAATGCTAAGACTTGTCGCCCCGATGGGCTGAATTTGGTCGTTCCTTTCCAGATCGCGGGAGGTTGTCACCTTTTTGACGCACAGACGAAACCGGCCATCGTAACAAATCGGCGGCAGGCGGTAGTCCGTGCCGCGCTTGTCGAGAACAATGCGTCCGCTGGTAGGATACATGTTGACGCGCGCCTTGGCAGCGGCGGCGAGCGCATCGAGTGCTTGCCAAAACGGCGTCTGCTTCCACTCGAGATGGACCGCCTCATCTGCCACGCCACGCACGTCTTCGACGCGGATACCGGTTTGCTTGGTCAGCTCGGCGAGCGCTTTGTTCACCGAGATCTTGTCTGCTTGCAGGGTGACCGTCTTACGCTCTGGCATGGCCGGAGCACGGCTTTTATCCTGTCCCGAATTTTCGGGATTCGCGCTCAACGACATGGACAGCGTGGCGATCACAGTTAGAATGACTATCCAGCCGGTAAGACGCACGCTCCTACTCAGATTCTCCGTGAGCATAGTATAGATTCTCTCAGGGATGATGGGGCGCCGGCAAGGACGAAATTCCGATCCCGGAACGGCGGAGGCGACATCGAATGGCGAAGGTATCGGTTCCGCTTCGCAGGTGCCATTAAAACCCGGCCGACGACCTGATCCGGACGGAGGTATGAGCGGTCAAGGAGAAATATCATGCAAATAGAGCGAATTACCCACAACCCTGCCGTCATGGGCGGGAAGCCTTGCATCCGTGGGCTGCGCGTTACGGTCGGTACCATTCTCGGGTTGTTGGCCAGCGGCAAGTCGCGCGAGCGGATTCTGCAAGCCTATCCCTATTTGGAACCCGCAGACATTGATGCGGCGTTGGCTTATGCGGCATGGCGGCTCGAGGAACGCGAGGAGCCGTTAACAATCCCATGAGTGTCCAGCTGGTTATCGATATGAACTTGTCGGTGGAGTGGGTTGACGAGCTGGCCAGGCACGGTTGGTCTGCAGTCCACTGGTCCACAGTTGGCGATCCTTCCGCCGAAGATTCGGTGGTCATGGAGTGGGCCTTGGCCAACGGCTATATTGTCTTCACCCACGACCTGGATTTCGGCACCACGCTAGCCCTAACCCATGCGACTGGCCCCAGTGTTTTGCAGGTGCGCGGCCAAAACATTTTGCCCGAAGACATTGGGCCAGTCGTGATCGCCGCGCTCCGTCAATATGATGCCGAACTGGCGGCAGGCGCTTTGGTCGTCGTCGAGCTGAGGAAATCTCGCGTCCGGGTACTGCCGCTGTAGGAACCGCCGAATGAAACGCTGCGGCAGACCGGCTACGCGAGGGAAGATTAACCGAAATCAAGCAATCCAAGATGGCTCCCAGCCTTTGCGATAGCGTTTGGTGAGCAGATCATGGGCCGTTGTCGAGTTGGGGATGGCCAGGCGCGTGCTGTCCCAACGCAGCGTTTCGCCGGGAACACGGATAGCGATCGTGCCGAGCAGCACCGTTTCCGTCAGCGGGCCGGCGTAGGTGAACGCAGACGTTGTTTTGCCCTCGCCGCGGCAAGCATCTGCCCACGAAGTGTAATGATTGACTTCTGGTACTATCTCTATCTTGAAATCGGCAAACTTCTCTACAGGGAACAACTTCGGCATGGTCACGTGTGGGATGACCAAGGAACCTTTTTCGCCGATCAACACCGAGCCGGCGGCGGGCAGTTTATAATCTTTCGGCAGACCGTGCGCTTCCGGCGGAGGCAAATGCCCCTGGCCATCGTACCAGGTCAGGGCTAGCGTCTTGTCCGTGGTGCGTTCGGTGCCGGGGAATTGGTAATAGACCGTGGAGCGTTTGGTCCACACTTCGCGGTTGATGGGCGGCGCTTCGGCGCGCACGGTCTTCGGCGCAGTCAGGCCGAGGGCCAGGAAAACCGGATCGAGAATATGGCAGCCGAAATCACCGAGCTGGCCGTTGCTGAAGTCTTGCCAGGCCCGCCAGTTAAACGGGTGATACAGCGGGTTCTCGTTTAGCTTCTTGTACGGCCGCTCCGGTGCCACGCCGAGCCACTCGTCCCAATGCAGGGTCTGCGGGACCGGATCGGCCCCGGGTAGACGATCGTCAACCAGCATCCAGCGCATTGGGCCGCTCTGCCACGAATGGACTTCTTTCACCCGGCCAAGGATGCCGTCATGCACCAGCTTGACGGCCGTGCGGTACGCCTGGTGCGACTGGATCTGATTGCCCATCTGGGTGACAACGCGGTATTTTTCAGCTGCCAGGTGCATCTGTCGGGCCTCAAAAACGGTGTGGGTCAGCGGCTTCTGACAAAAGACGTGTTTGCCCAGCTTCATGGCCGGCAGCGCGATCGGTGCATGCATATGGTCCGGCGTCGAGACGATGACGGCATCGAAAGCGCGTGCTTGCTCGAACAGCCGCCGCCAATCGGTGAAGCGCTTGGCATGAGGATATTTCTCGGCTGCTTTGCCGAGATGCTTCGCATCCTCATCGACATCGCAAAGAGCTACGATTTCGACATAGGGGCTGGCAGCGACGGAGGTGTGGTCGGACCAACCTTTGCCTTCCACACCGATCGAGGCGACCCGGAGCCGTTCGTTGGCCCCCCACACGCGGGACCAACTCAGGGCGGTCAAGGCCGCTGCTCCGCCGGCTGCGAAGCTATGGTGAAGAAATCGACGCCGGGAAAGTCGCTGCGCTGCCATGATAGGCCCTCGTTTGCTCGATAGAGTGATACCTTGTTGGCTTCCTTGATTGTCTTCATGAAACAGTCTACAAAGAAAAGCAGGGATTCTCAATCACCGACAGCGGTACACTAGCCTAATGTACCGGAACAATGGAGGAACGCCGGCATGGCTCATTCGGCCTCTCGATCGCGAACGTCGGATTCGATCGCCCGCAACGGGGAGCCGGGAGGCGAGGCCGATCGTGCGCGCATCGAGGCAGCCGTCCGTGAGCTGCTGCTGGCCATCGGCGAGGATCCCGAGCGTGAGGGGCTGCAAGAAACGCCGGCCCGCGTCGCCCGCATGTATGCCGAGATGTTCTCCGGACTCCATGCCGATCCCCGGCAGTTGTTAAGCAAGACGTTCACGCAGAAATACGATGAAATGGTGCTGGTGCGCGACATCGAATTTGCCTCGATGTGTGAACATCATTTGCTCCCATTTATGGGTAAGGCCCATATCGCTTATCTGCCGGCGGGGCGGATCGTCGGCCTGAGCAAGTTGCCCCGTGTGGTCGAGGCGCTGGCGCATCGCCCGCAAGTCCAGGAACGCATGACCGAGGAACTGGCCGACCTGTTGATGGAAGAACTCAATCCGCGCGGCGTCGCCGTCGTTCTGGAGGCCGTGCATACATGCATGACGATACGCGGTGTCCGCAAGCCGGGCGGCGTCTGCACCACCAGTGCCATGCGCGGCATCTTCCGCGATAACCAGGCTACGCGCAACGAACTGATGGCCTTGATCTATGGTCCGCGGTGAAGAACATGCTTGCTGTCTTCGCACTTCGTCTGGCCGCGGGAATGATCGGTTGCCTGTTGCTGTTGCCCGCCGCGGTCATCAATCCGCGCTTTTTTCGCACGCACTTCCTAACGGCCCTGGCCCTGGCGGGAGTGTCTCTGGCTTGTATCCGGGATCGCGCGGAGTGGCCGCTGTTGATCTGGCTCAGCGCAGCCCTGGTTCTGGCGTTCGTCGGCTCGCTGGTGTGGGGCTTCGAAGGAGCGCCGGGCGGACGGACGTTCATTGTGCTGACTACTCTGGCGCTGGCCGGCAGTTTGGGTTGGCTGTCGATGAGCAATACACGAGGCGGAAGCAGGAGCGATGGTCCAACAACCGTCGCTTCTGCTTCTGCCTCGTATGCCAGTCTCCTGGGCGATGCGACTTCGGCCGCTCTGCTCGGCTCGGCAGTGACGGCGATGCTCTTGGGCCATTCTTACCTCATCGCGCCGACGATGTCGTTGACACCGTTGATGCGCTTGCTGATCGTGCTGGCAGTGGCTACGGTCGCACGTCTAGCAGTGGATGGGTACGCTCTGGGGTGCTGGACCGCGCTGCATTCGCTCGTTAGTCTAAAGAGTGAAGATGCGGTTTATCTGCTGCCGTTGCGTTGGTTGGTGGGCTTTGCGGCGCCCTTGGGACTAGACTGGATGGCCTGGCAAACGGCGCGCATTCGCTCTACGCAATCGACGACCGGCATTCTCTACGTAGTCGTGATCTTCTGTTTTCTCGGCGAGACAATCAGCCTGCTGCTGCGCGGGAATGGGATGACATTATAATATGAACATTCGTTTTGCTTGTCCTGTTTGTGATTCTCCGAGCGAGATCGATGTGCCGGGGCGTTGGGAATGGCGATGTCCGCACTGTGATCATTTGCTGCGTCTGCTGGACGTGGATGCGGCGCTGCCGTCTTGCCCGATTTGCGGCAATGGCGAGCTGTACAAGAAGAAGGACTTTCCACACAGCCTCGGCATGGCCATCCTGGTTTTGGCCTGCCTGGCCTCGACGGTGACGTACTGGCTCTATGACAAGTGGATGACCTGGGCCATCCTGATCGGCTCGGCGGCGTTCGATGGGCTGTTGTATCTGTGGGTCAAGGATGTCGTTGTCTGTTACCGTTGCCAGGCCCATTTCCGCGGCGTCGCCGCCCACGCCGAGCATAAACCTTTTGAATTGACCATTCACGAGCGATTCCGACAGGAACGGCTGCGTCGCGAACAATGGAAGGGGTGATGGCTGTGGACCTGCCGCAGCGCGAACACATCCGCGACGACTTGAAGGGCATCCTCAAGGGTGAGTTGCTGTTCGACGATCTCTCTTGTGCCTTGTACAGCACCGACGCTTCGATCTTCGAGGTGCGGCCGATCGGCGTGGTGGTGCCGCGCGATGAGGAAGACGTGCAAGCGTTGGTGCGCTATGCCAGCGAACATCGGGTGCCGTTGGTGCCGCGCGGTGCAGGCACAGGATTGGCCGGCGAAGCCCTCGGCGATGGTCTGATCGTCGATCTGAGCAAGCATTTCCGCCGCATCCTCGACGTGGGCGCCGATACGGTGCGCGTCCAGCCGGGCGTGGTTTACCGCGACCTGGCCCGCGAGCTGGCGCGGATCGGTCGGCGCTTTGCTCCAGACCCAGCGAATGGCGAATGCACGCTGGGCGGCATGTGGGCCACTAACGCTTCCGGCGCCCGCGCTTTTCGTCATGGTTTCACCCGCGATCACGTTCTCCGTCTTCGCATTGTGCTCGATAACGGCGACGCCGTGGACGTCGGACGGCAGTCGCGCTGGCCTATTGGCGAGACGAGCGGCCGGCTCAATGACATTATCTCGTCTGTGGTGACGCTGCTGGAACAACATGCCCAGACGATCCAGACCTGCCGGCCGCGCACACGCTTCCATCGCTGCGGCTATCTGCTGCATGACGTGCTCGACGCGGAGTCGCTTGACCTGGCTCGTCTGCTGATCGGCTCGGAAGGCACACTGGCGCTGTTCACCGAGGCGACGCTGCGGACCCTGCCGCTGCCGGGCGGACGTGCGGTGGTGCTGCTTGGCTTCGTCCGCTTGGATACGGCCCTCCGTGCCGCCCAGCTGGCGTCGGCGACTGGCCCCACCGCCTGCGACTTGATCGATCATCGCTTGCTCTCGCTGGCGCGGGGTAGCCATAGCTCTGTTGCCGATCTGGTCCCCGCCGTCGCGGAGGCCGTGTTGCTCGTCGAGTACGAGGCGGACACACCGGCGGAGGCGGCGCGGCAGGCTCACGAGTTGGCCCATCGCTTGCAACGTTACGAGCGGCTGGCTCTGTGCGCTCACGTCGCTGTTGACGATCCCTCGTGCCAGCGCTTGTGGCAAGTGCGCGAGTCCATCTTCCCCAGTCTGTATGGTCTGCGCGGCACGACTCAGCCGTTGGCCTTCGTCGAGGATGTAGGCGTGCCGCCCGAGTTGCTGCCGGGCTATCTGCATCGCGTCCAGGAAGTGCTCCAGCGCCATGAAACTACGGCTTCCTACCTCATCCACACCGCCACGGGCCAAGTGCATATGCGGCCGTTTCTCTCCTGGCATGGCCCTGAGGACGCCGCGCGGCTGTGGGCGTTGGCCGACGAAGTTTATGCCATTGTTTTCGATCTGGGTGGCACTATCAGCGCCCAACACGGCACCGGCCTGGCGCGCACACCCTGGGTGGCTCGACAAGCCGGACCTCTCTTCTCCGTCTTCCGCGAATTAAAATCGATTTTTGATCCGCGAAATATCTTAAACCCTGGCAAGATCGTCGGGCCTTTGTCCGCAGCGTTGACCTGGCCGTTACGCCGGCTCGCTCGCTCGCAGCCCCAGCAGGCAGCGTCCGTCTTGGCGCTGCGGGCAGGCGCGGACGACGGCGCGGTCGAATGCAACCGTTGCAACGGTTGCGGCGAGTGCCGTACCGAGTCGCCGGCCCAGCGCATGTGTCCGATCTTTCGCGCTACCCACGAGGAGGCGGCCACGCCGCGCGCCAAGGCCAATCTGATGCGATACCTGCTTCAGCCGGACACGGACCCGCACCTGTTGTCCTCCGACGCTGTGCGCGCCGTCGCCGACCTGTGCGTCAATTGCAAGATGTGCGCCTACGAATGTCCGGCCCGTGTCAACGTGCCCAAACTTATGCTTCAGGTGAAGGCGGCCAATGTCGCCGAGCACGGACTGGATCGCAGCGATTGGGCCATGGCGCGGACGGAGGCGTTCGCACGCCTGGGCAGTGCTTTGGCCCCGCTAACCAACGCCGTGCTCGGCAATCCCTTGGCGCGTTGGTTGCTGGAAAAACTGTTTGGCCTGTCGCGCCACCGCCGCTTGCCAGCTTTCACCGCACGGAGTTTCTTGCGGCGTGCCCAACGCCGCGGCTGGACGCGCAAACCGCACTCGGCCCGACCGCGAGTCGCTTATTTCGTGGACATCTTTGCCAATTATAACGATCCGCTCCTGGCCGAAGCAGTCGTTACCGTGCTGCACCACAACGGCATCGAGGTGTACGTGCCGCCGCGCCAGGGCGGCTGTGGCATGGCCCCGCTCGCTTACGGCGATGTCGAGACCGCCCGCGAAACCGTGCAGCACAACCTGCTCATTCTCGCCGACTTGGCGCGCGAGGGCTATCCGATCCTCTGCTCCGAGCCGACCGCCGCCCTCATGCTGCGCTACGACGCCCTCGACCTGCTTGACGATCCGGAAGTCCGGCTGGTAGCGGCCCAGACGGTCGAGTCTACGGCATTTCTGTGGGACCTCTACCAACAAGGCCATCTGCGCACCGATTTTCAGCCGCTGCCGATCGCGGTCGGCCATCATGTGCCCTGCCATCTCAAAGCCCTGGGACGGCCGCCGGTAGGTCCGGCGCTATTGTCCTTGGTCCCTCAGATGCGCGTGCATACCATCGACGTGAGCTGTTCGGGCATGGCCGGAACCTATGGATTGAAAGCGGCCAACTACGAAACCTCGCTGGCAGCGGGCCGACCGATGTTGGAACAACTGCGTCGCCCGCGCGTGCTATTCGGCTCCACCGAGTGCAGCACGTGTCGCATTCAGATGGAAGACGCCGCTGCCGTCCGCACCCTGCACCCGGCCCAATACCTCGCCCTGGCTTACGGTTATCTCCCGGAACTGCGCCAGCGGCTGCTGCAACCGGCCCGACAGGGAGAGCTGCGATGATTGTCTACGTCCGCCTGTTCGCACGTGCTCGTGACCTCGCCGGCGCCGCGGTCCTGTGCGTGGAGTTGCCCGACGGCGCCACCATCGCCGAGCTGCGTTGCCGCCTCGCCGCTGACTATCCAGCGTTGTCCTCGTTGCTGAGGCGCTCGGCCTTGGCGGTCGGGGACGAATTCGCGGCTGATTCGCTGGTGCTCTCACCGCAACAAGAGGTTGCTCTGTTGCCTCCTGTCAGCGGCGGCGAACCAGAAGGGCCTTCTCAAAACTCTCTGGCCCTATACCAGGACCAGGCTGGATTTCTCTTGCCGACCGCTTAGCGATCCGACTACTATTTAGGCAGATGTGAGTACGGATTGCTCGCAGTCGCCGCCCCCGCTTTCTTTCCTCCACCCGCCATCGTCCCGGAGGCGCCATGACTGGCTCGCGTGTTTCTTTGGGGCTATTCTTTCTGCTCGCCGTCTCTGTCTCCGCACTCGCAGCGGAGACGCTTCCGCGGAGCGCTCACTGGGCGTTCCAGCCGGTGCGGCCCGTGCCCATTCCTCCTGTGCGCCAGCGCGATTGGCCACGCTCGCCCATCGATGCGTTCCTGTTGGCGCGATTGGAAAAAGCGGGACTGCAACCGGCCCCGGACGTGGATAAACGCACGCTGCTACGCCGTGTTTATCTCGACCTGATCGGCCTGCCTCCCACTCCCGAAGAACAACAAGCGTTCCTCGAAGATCCTTCTCCCGATGCCTTCGCCCGTGTCGTCGATCGACTGTTGGCCCGGCCGGAATACGGCGAACGCTGGGCGCGGCACTGGCTCGACGTGGCGCGCTATGCGGAGAGCAATGGCTACGAACGCGACGGCGCCAAACCCAACGCCTGGCGCTACCGCGATTACGTCATCGATTCGTTCAACCGCGATAAGCCGTTCGATCAATTTGCCCGCGAGCAGATTGCCGGCGATGAATTGCCCGGTTCCAACGCCGAGACGCAAATCGCCACCACGTTCCTACGTCTGGGCACCTGGGATGACGAGCCGGCCGATTTTCTCGTTGATCGCTACGATCAACTCGATGATGTGCTGGGCACCACGGCGACGGCGTTCCTCGCCCTGACGCTTCGCTGCGCGCGCTGTCACGATCACAAATTCGAGCCATTCAGCCAGGCCGACTACTATCGGATGCTGGCCGTTTTTGAGCCGCTCAAACGGCCAGAGGTCGTCGTATCGGCGACGCATCGCAGAGAACACGAACGCTTTGTCGGCAGCGAGGAAGAGCTACAGGGCTACTGGGGCAGTGTTGGGATGCAGATCGCGCTGTTGACAGGAGCGCTGCTGCCGGCCCTGAGCGGCCAGCCGCGCTTCTTGGCTGCGCCACAACTGAACCTGATGGCAAAGTTCCAAACGCCGCAACCCCCGCAGGCACACATCTGGTACGAGGATAGTCCGCAAGCGCCGGTGACACACCTCTTCCGTCGCGGCGATCCCAAGCGGGCGACGGTTGCTGTGTCGCCGGGCTTGCCGGCCGTGCTGGTCCGTCGGCAGCCGGCGCCGCCGACGCCGTTGGCCCATTCAACCGGCCGGCGTCTGTGGTTGGCCAATTGGATCACCAGCCCCGACAATCCGCTCACGGCCCGCGTACTTGTCAATCGTGTCTGGATGCATCATTTTGGCAAAGGGCTGGTGGCGACGCCCAACGATTTTGGCGTCATGGGCGCGCGGCCGTCTCATCCCGAATTGCTCGATTGGTTGGCCGACTGGTTCATGGCCCAGGGTTGGCGTCTCAAGCCGCTGCATCGCCTGCTTGTGCTTTCCCACGCTTATCAGACTTCCTCGGCTTCCGATGCAGACGTCAGCCGCGGCGAGCAGAAAGGGGCGTTGTTCGGTCGTTGGCGGCAGCGGCGGCTGGAGGCCGAGGCCGTGCGCGATTCGATCTTGGCCGTCAGTGGTCAGCTCAATCCGCAGCGCGGCGGGCCGAGTGTTTTCCCGCCGCTGCCGCGGGCCGTGCTCGAAGGTCAATCGCGGCCCGGCGACGGCTGGGGGCAGTCTTCGCCCCGTCAGGCAGCGCGGCGGAGCATCTACGTGTTTTGCAAACGTTCGCTGGCCGTACCGGAATTGGAATTGCTCGATACGCCGGATACCACTTGCAGTTGCGAGCAACGGCCGCTTTCGACCACAGCGCCGCAGGCGCTGACGTTTCTCAACGGCGCTTTCGTACAAGAACAGGCGGCGCATTGGGCGGCTCGGCTGCGCCGCGAAGCGGGAGAAGACCCAGCGGCGCAAGTCCGCCGCGCCTTCTTGTTGGCTTTGTGCCGGCCGCCGCAGCCCGAGGAACTGCGCCTGGCCCTCGATTTCTTGTCTCGGCAAGAGCGGCAAATCGAGGCCGACGCCCGCAGCCGCGGCCAATCCGCCGGCGACGCCCGCCAGCGAGCGTTGGCTGCTTTCTGCGTCGTGCTGTTAAACACGAATGAATTCTTCTACATCGGATGATGCAGACCGCGATGGCGAGGAGGACATGCTCATGACGAGGGCGGTAGATAGCATGGCCCAGACACGGCGTGATTTCTTGTGGCAGGCCGGCGGCGGTTTCGGTGCGGTGGCCCTAACTGCTCTGCTCGCCGAGGATGGGTTCTTCGGGCACTCCGCTCGCGCCGTTGCAGCCGGTGATGCTTCCTCGGCCCCGCGCCTGCCGCATCATCCGGCCACGGCCAAGGCCGTCATCTGTCTGTTCATGTACGGCGGGGTCAGCCACCTGGAGACGTTTGATCCCAAACCCGAATTGAATCGGCGCAGCGGCCAACCGATGCCAAACCTTGACCGTGATCCGTTGTTCAAGGTGCGCCATCCGGGTACGTTGCTCGGCTCGGTAAGCAAGTTTCGCAAGCACGGCCAATCCGGCATCGAAGTTTCCGAATTGTTCCCGCACCTGGCCCGCTGCGTCGATGACCTGTGCATCCTGCGCAGCATGCGCGCCGACAGCTTCGCCCACGGCTCCGGCCTGTTGCAAATGAACACCGGCTATCTGCGCCTGGGCTATCCCTCGCTCGGTTCCTGGATCAGCTACGGTCTGGGCACGCTCAATCAAAACCTGCCAGCTTTTGTAGTTCTGCTCGATCCACGCGGCGGTCCAATTTCGGGACCGCCCAATTGGAACCAAGGCTTCATGCCGGCTGCTTATCAAGGCACCCAGTTCCGGGTCCAGGGCGATCCCATCCTCAACCTGTCGCCGCCGGAGGGCGTCAGCGCCAAGCAGCAGCGCAATCAACTCGATTTGTTGGCCGAGCTGAATCGACGGCACCAGCAAGCGACGCCGGACAACAGCGAATTGGCCGCCCGTATCGCCAGCTATGAATTGGCCTTCCGCATGCAGAGCCATGCACCCGAAGCTGTCGATCTTTCCCAGGAAACCAAGGCCACGCGGCGACTGTACGGTCTGGACAATCCGCAGACGGCGCCGTTCGGCCGCCGCTGTCTGCTGGCGCGGCGGCTGGTCGAGCGTGGCGTTCGCTTCGTCCAGATCTATTCCGGCGGCGGCCACGCGGAGCAAACCTGGGATGCACACAAGGACGTCCTCACCAACCATACGTTGCACTGCGGCGAGACCGATCAGCCCATCGCCGCCCTGCTGACCGACCTGAAGCAGCGCGGCTTGCTCGATTCGACATTGGTGGTCTGGACAAGCGAATTTGGCCGCACGCCAACCGGCCAAAACGGCAAGGGCCGCGATCATAGTCCACGCGGCTTTTGCACCTGGCTGGCCGGCGGCGGCGTCAAAGGCGGCCAAACCATCGGCGCCACCGACGAGTTCGGCTACGCCGCTGTGGAAAACAAAGTCCACATTCACGATCTGCATGCCACGATTTTGTACCTGCTGGGCATCGATCATGAACGCTTGACGTACTTCCACGGCGGGCGCGAACATCGGCTGACGGACGTGTCCGGCCGAGTGGTGGAGGAAGTGCTGGGCTAAATACGAGCAGAGGACCAGCATGGAAGTCATCGGGAAGGCAGGGGCGAGGGCCATTCGGTTTGAGGGCATAGGAATTCTTCTATCGGGTACAGAAAGCAATCGCGATGGGACAAAGTAGATAAAAAGGGTTCGCAGTATTGTCCGGTGCAAACGAGTTGGCCTTTCCAAAATCGACAGAATACGTTCCAATTCGGCTCGCTCGCCCGTGCGCGCAGGTTCCGAAACCAGGTTCCTCGTATGACCCAAGCGTCGTCTCCATCTCGACCGCCGCCGCTAGATGACGGCGACAACGCGCTGGCGACGGTTCGGCTCGAAGTACGTTCCGGCCGCGGCCGGGCCGTCACTTATGAAGTCGGCGACGGCGGCTTCCTCATCGGCAGCGTGCCCGGCTGCGACCTGCGTTTGCCCGGCCTTAACCTGCCGCCCCTTATTTGCCTCATTGGCCGTACCGCCGACGCCGCCACTCTGCGACGGCTGGCGCCCGTGCTGCCGATCCTTGTTAACGGCAAGGCCGTCTCTGCCGCCTATCTCCGCAATGGCGATACCATCGTTATCAGCAATGTCGAGATCGTCTTGACGGTGCAATCGGCAACTCGGCTGCATCCACGGTCGAGCGCAGGAATGACCGAATTCGGGGAGCGCGAACAGAAATGGCAAGCGCGGCTCGAACAGTTGGAGACCGAATGCCGGCAACAAACCGTGAGCTTACAACAGCGCGATCAGGAACTAGCGAGGGCGCGTGCCGAGTTAGAAAAACGCGCCCAAGCCTGGGACACCGAGCGTGCGCAATTGCAAGCCCAGCTCCACGAAATCGCGATGCAGAATGAGGAGCTACGTAAGCAGAAAGAGGGAGACGCCTCGCTGCGCCGCGAGCTGGCGGAGATTCGGCAGCAGCTTTATCAGCGCTATCACGAGCGGCGCGAACGGCTCATCAAACAGCAGCAGGCCATCCACAAAACGGCCCGGCGCTTGCAACAACGCAAACAGCGGCTAGAGGCGGCCGAGGCCGAATTGGCAGCCCGGCAGCAGGAGTTAGAGCAGAAACAGATCGAGATCGAGGGCCGCGGCGAACAAATCCAACGGGAGCGGCAACTGCTGGAAGAGCAGCATCGCCTCATCGTCAGCCGCCAGCAAGAAGTACAGCGCGACCTGAGCGAGCGCTTTAAAGAAGTCCAGGAACGCGAGGCGAAATTGATTGAAGCAGAAGCGGCCTTGGAGAAGGGTCAGAAACAACATCAGACCGATCTGGTGCGGCTCGATCGCATTCAAGCCACGCTGGAACAGCGCGCGAAACAGTTGCAGGCCAGCGCCCTGGAGATCGACCGCCGCTACGAGCAATTGCAGCGCGATAGCCGGGATTTGGAAGAACAAGCGGCCCAGCTCGACGAATGGCACAATCGTTTGGCGAGCGAGACAGAAGCCCTGGCCAAGCAGAAAAAAGAGTACGAGGAACAAAGCGCCAAGTTGGACCAGCGTGCGGCGGCGCTAGAGGGACAGCAGGCCATGCTGGCAACGCTGCGCACGCGACTAGAACGGATGCGCGAGGAATTACGGCGGCAAGAGCAGGCGCTCAGCGATCAGCGCGCTTTACAGGAAGCCAGCGAAAACGATCTGCGGACTCGGCTGGCCGAGGCGGAGAAAATTCGCGCCGAGGTGGACAATGAACGGCAATTGCACGAGGAAGAACGGCGGCGCTTCGAGGAACGCCAGGCCACACTGGAAGCGGCGGTCGCCCAACTACGGCAAGCGCGCGCGGCGCTGGACGACGAGGAGAAACAGTTGCGCGCCGAGCAAGAGCAGGTGCGGACAGCGGCCGCCGAATTCGCTGAACAGAACGCTTTGCTGACAGCGCGTGCGAACCAGCTGGAACAGGAGAGAGAGAAACTCCAGAGCGAGCAGCAGGCGTTGCACGAGCGTGAGTTGGCCCTGGCGCGAGCCGAGCAGGCCTTGGCCGCGTTGCAAGAACAAGTGCGCCGCCGCGACGAAGAAATCCACGAGAAACAGCGTCGGCAAGCGGAAGAAGAACAGCGGCTCCGAGACGAGGCGGCCCGGTTAAGCGAGCAGGCGAAGATCCTCGAACAGGACCGGCAGCTCGCTGACTCCCGTCTAGACCTGGCACGGCAGGAATTGGGCGCACGGGCGGCGGAACTGGATGAACGAGCGCGGCAGCTTGCGGAGGCGGAAAAGCAATTTCGAGCCGAGCAGCAGCGCATTGAGGAAATCCAGGCTTCACTAGGCGGCCAGCGGCAAGTGTTGGCCTCGGAGCGCATTGCTTTCGAGGTCGAGCGTCAGAAGGCGCAGGATGAGGCCGCACGCTGCCGCGCCGAACTGGAAGCGAGCCGGCAAGAGATCCTGGGGTTGAGCCGGCAATTACCGGAACTGGAGGCGCGGGCCGCGGCAGCCCTGGACCGCTTGACGCAGGCGCGCGAGCAATTGCGCGAACATCTGGCCGAGATTCACGGCTACATCCGCCAGAGCCGCGAGGACATGGAACGGATGCGCCGCGATTTCCAAGCCGAGGTCGAGCGCGTCCGGCAACAGGAATTGGACTTGCACGTCGCCCGCGATGAGCATCGTTTGGCTGTGGCTGCCTTCCGCCAACAGGTCATCGAATGGCAGGGACGACTGGCCGAGTTGAGACAAGCAATGCAGTTGAATGAGACGCGGCTGGAACAGCGGGCTAGCGAAGTCGACGAACAGGCCCAACAGATCGCCGGCGCCTCGGCCCGCCTGGCGCAACAGGCCGAACAATTGCAGCAACAAGAACAGATCGTTCGGGAACGCCGCAGCGAGGTTGAGCGTCATTTAAACGAGATGCAAGAATGGTATCGTCGTAAAATGCGTGAATTGGCCGGCCTCGACGCCAACGTTTCCTCCGACTCCCCATCCCGCCAAGGGGCTGCCGAGGAAGACGAGCGCGGCATCTTGCCGATCATGACCGAAGTGGAGCCAGGCGACCAGCACCTGGGTGATTTGCTCCGGTCGTTGGAATTGGTGGACAGCGACACGCTGACGGCGCTGTTGCTGGAGGCACGGCGGCAACGGCGTTCCCTACGGCAATTGTTGTTGGCCGGCAATTATCTGACGCTCTTTCAAATGGCCCTTATTGAAGCCGGCAATCTCGAAGGTCTGGTACTCGGTCCCGTGCGCGTCATCGATCGGCTGCAAGCGACGCCGCGCGAGGCGGTTTATCGCGTCTTCGATCCACGCCGCAATTGCGAATTGTTGCTGCGTCATCTGGCCGAATCGGAGATGGAGGACGCGGTTCGTCCAGACGAGTTTCGTCAGCGTTTTGCAGCGGCGGCGACGGTGCAGCATGAGAACGTGGCAGCCACGCTGGAAGTGCTGGAAATTGCGGGGCGCCCAGCGGCGCTGCAAGAATGGCTGCACGGCCTGCCGAGCACGGAATGGCCCGTACTGGCCGGCGCTCCGGGGGTGTGGCTGCGCTTGCTGTCGCAAGCCGCTCAGGCTTTGCACGCGGCGCATACGGCGGGGCTGGTCCACGGCCACTTGCATGCCTCCTCTTTCGTGTTCACGCGCGAGGGCGTACTGAAGCTGTGCGGCCTGGGGGAGCCGCGGTGGCTGGCCGTGCCCCCGCCGCAGGAAGATGACGAGCCGTCCGCGGCCCGCGACCTCGCCGCCCTGGGACATATTGCGGCCGGCTGGATCGCCATGACGCCACTCAGTAAGAGCGGTAAGGCCAAGGGACTGCCGCCTGGATTGCAAAGCATTCTGGACCGCTTCCATCACGATGACGCAGCGCAGCGCTACGATAGTGCCGCCGCGCTTTTAGAAGATCTGGTGCGTGCTGGTGCCGAGACGCCGGCCAACACAGCGGCCTGGGAACGCTTCGTCCGTCAAGTCCGTGAAGAATCCGTCCTTTCTACCCTGCGCGAATCTGCTTAAGCGGAAATTCTTCGCGCTCCTTATCCGCCCAGGCGCAGGCGAAAGCGTCTGGCCTTCCTATATTGGTGGACAAGGGGCCGGCCCAACGCCTCGCGGGAGGCCGCCGGCTTAAAGACACCTTAAGGGAGGTCATCTATGGCAGATTTCCGCAAATTGGCCCTGGAAGCCATCCTGGCCGACGGCACGATCGATGATGCGGAGGTCCGTGTTCTGCAAAAGGAATTATGGGCTGACAAAGAAATCGATGCCCAGGAAGTCGCGTTCCTCATCGAACTGCGCCAAAGCGCCCAGAAAAAAGCCAGGACCAAGAAAGTCCCGCTCAATCCCAAGTTTGAAACCCTGTTCTTCAAGGCCATCGAGCAGAACGTACTGCGCGACGGCAAGATCGACGCCAAGGAAGCCAACTGGCTGCGCAAGATGCTCTTCGCCGATGGCAAGATCGACGACAATGAGAAGAAGTTCCTCAAGCGTCTCAAGAAGGCAGCCACCAAAACCAGTCCGGAATTTGAGCGGCTCTATCAGGAATGTGCCGCCTGTTGAACCGTGGTTTCCTGCCGGTCCGCCGCACCAGCAAGGGCCTTTCTTGCCGGCGCTGCGGACCGGTGGAAAAACGCGCCTTCATTGCCTCGCCACAGGTGCAAGTGGCGGGGTCGGCGCTGCTGACAGGGCTGGTTTGACAAACGGCGCCGGCGTGCCATGATCGAGAGGATAAACCAAACAATCGCAACGACCCTGGCAGTAATGACAGCCGCTCAACAAACCCAGCAAACCGGAGCCGATGAACAGCCACAATCCGCGACGCATCATAGCTTCCCTACCTTTCCTGTATCCAACAGGGGTCTCGGTCGAGGGCCATCCTGGCGCTCGCCGATTGCATCGACGGCGCAAGCAATGGGGCTTGACGGAATCCCGCCCACACGGGTAAACCGGGGAGAATGTACAAGCCGATCTTTCGGCACAGAGCGCGCGGCTTACGCCCGTTCCCAAGCTCTCTGTGAGGGTCCAACAACGACTCGTCGGAGGAGATGAAAACCGATGGAGGCAATCCTTCTGGCGGCCGGCCTGGGTACTCGTCTGCGGCCGTACACGCTGCAAACGCCCAAGCCGCTGCTGCCCGTGCAGGGGCGGCCCATCCTGGATTGGACGTTAGGCGCTCTGCCCAAGCAAATCGAGCGCGTCCTGGTCGTCGTCCACTATTTAGGGGAACAGATTGAGGCGTACCTGCGGCGCCAACAACACTTCGCCCAGTGGCAAGTAGTACGCCAAGAAAGGCCGCGCGGCACCGGCGATGCCGTGCTGGCCTGCCGCGCGCACGTCCGGTCGCCGCGCTTTCTGGTCCTCAACGGCGACGACCTGTTCGCCGCCACGGACTTGGCCAAACTGGCCCACTGCTCGGCTGGCATTCTTTGCCATCCAGTTGAGGAACCCCGCCGCTTCGGTATCGCCTTCCGCAAAGCGGATGGCACCCTCGACCGCCTCATCGAAAAACCGGACCTGGAAGGACGCTATTTGGCCAACACCGGTGCTTATGTCTTTCCACGCACCATCTTTGACATTCCTTTGACTCTCTCACCGCGTGGCGAATACGAGGTGACGCAATACGTCCACGAGTTGGCGAAGCAACAAGCGGTGCAAGTGGTCGAGGCGAGTTTTTGGCTGCCGATCAGCACGGTCGAGGTGTGGCAAGCGGCGCAAACGATGGATCTCCGGGCCGCAACAGTCTCGGGGGCGCACCCGTAAAGGAGCCGCTACCCACGCTCCTTTTACGGTCGTGGCTCCGTTTTTGGGAGTTGCAGACGTTCCAGCGCATTGGCGGCGGCTTTGCGCAGGTCCACATCGGGATCGTTCAGTAAACGCATGAGGTCGGCGCGTGTCTGCGGCGCGGCTGAGGGGCCGAGCTTACCTACGGTACGTACTGCCGACCAACGGACGAAACGGTCGGGATCGCGTAGGGCGCGTGTCAGCGCCGGCAAGGCTGGCATTGCCAGGGGGCCGGACATTTCCAGCACATCCAGGGCGCTACGACGTACACGCACATCGGGATGCATCAATTCTTCGGCCAATCGGGGGACCGCCTCGTGCAGCAGGGCGCCCAGGACTTTTTCATCAGCCGCCTCCTGCCGCGCGGCGCAACGACGCAGCCAGCAATTCCGCGCTACGCCCAACTCTTCCAGCACTTTATGAGTCAAAATCCGTGTTTCCGGATCGTCATGGTGCAAAAAGCGCTCCAATGCCGGGCCTTGTTCGTGCAAAGCCGACAACAGAGGGCGCAATTCCTCATATTCGACGTGCAACGCTCGGCGCGCGGAGGCATCGTCGTTGCTGATCGGTTCGTCCATGAGTCGGGTCAGGATAGTGCAGGCCAGGCCGATTGTTTCCAGACAGCGGTGACGGACTTCCGAGCACCTATCGTCTAGTCCTGCCCGCACCGCCGGCAAGATGGCGCTGGCTGCCAAGACTAAATTACGGCGTGAGGCAGGACGAAAGACCGGAGCTGCGGCATTCAGCTCATTCTGGAGTACCAGCGCCAAGCTATCGGCGGCAGCGCGGCGCCACTCCGCCTCCTCACTGTGAAGTAATGCGGTCAAAGCTGGCACGGCAACGCGCACCGGTGGCCCAATCTGGGCCAGGGTGTGAGCGGCCAGACCGCGCAGGTGCGGCGGCCCCTGAATCACCAGGTCAGCCAAATCGTCGGCGAAGCTGCGGACCAAGGCCAACGATTCCCCAGCGGCACGCGCTTGCTCGGCCATCCGACCGAGCATTTCCATCGCACACTCCGCTGCCGTACCTCCCTGGCGCAGATTGCGGCGCACCGAAGCGATAGACGCATCATGGGCCGTCGCGTTGTCTTGCCTCGATTGGGCCCCAAGCGAAGCAAACACGCAAGAGCATAGATAAAGGGAGAGGGAAAAAAGGAAAACCAGCAGACGTTTCATTTTGCCGACTCGTCATCATTTCTCCGAAACGGTTCGATTCGGTTGGCATCTGTTTTACGAAGCATCACTCATCGCCATCCCCGCAAACCGCATAGCGAATCGGCAGGTCATGCGAAAGTCCAATTTGTATCGGCGGCGTACCCCGCAGCGTAGAATCGGTCTTGACCTGTCTGCGGGTCGTGGTTATAGCCGCGTCGCTTTTCCGTCCGAAACTTGAGTGAAACAAAAGGCTAAAGTTTCCGAATCGGGCTGGGGAGGCCCGGTTCGAGATGGCGCGGAAGGCTTACGGGGACGGCATGGGGGCAACGGGGGTCTCCTTTGGTTGGTCCTCCCTAGCCCACGCAAGCACAGGTCAAGGACTTACCCTTGCTTGGGCTTGCGGGCGGGTAGAGATCTTTCCCAATGGAGATGTTGGTGCAATCAATGAAGGAGGCCATGGTGGCTAGGGCACAGAAGCGAAAATGGATCGATTTCGTCGGGGGCCTTCTGGTAGGGGCAGCGACCCAACCGCTGGCGTTGCTCGCCGGCCCGGACACCGGCCTTATCTCGCTGCCAGCGGCCACGGATGGCCCCGAGCGGATAGTCGCCCAGACGAGCGGCCGAAGTTCACGGGCGCGGCTAGCGCTCAACGCCGGCATCGATGCAGAACGGCTCGGCGATTACGATAAGGCTGCTACTCTTTACCGGGAAGCGCAAAGCCGTGCCAACGATCTGACACCAGAGGAACGGCGGGAGCTGGAGCGGCGAATTGCCGCCAATACCCTGGCCCTCCAGGCGCAGCGCGAGGCCCGCGAACAGCTCGGTTTGGCGGATTCGGCCTTCCAACACGGTCGGCCTGCGGAAGCCGCTGCCCTCCTCAAGAAAGTCACCGCCAAAGAACTGTACCTCAGCCCCGCCGACAAACAGCGCTTCCAGACCCTGTGCCAACGAATGCATGTTCCGCCGGGAACGTCTCCAACGCTCCTCTCAACGAACACGGAGAAAGCGCGTGCCTTGGTACGGCAGGGGCGGGAAGCCCTGGGCCGCGGCGATGTCGCCCAGGCGCGCAAATGCGCTGAGCAAGCCTCTGCTCTAAATGCGGACCTGAGCTGGAGCGAAGACAATCCCGTTCGGCTGCTGGAAGATATTGCCCGCATGGATGGCAACCGTGCCGCGCCAGCCGGTGAGGCCGGCCCATCACCAGCCGCTCCCATCAAGACCAAGGAGGAGGCGCTGGCCCTCTTGAAACAAGGACGCGAACAGCTTGCCAAAGGCCAATTGGAGGAAGCCAACAAGACAGCCGCACGGCTTCGCGCAGCCCGTCACATTCATTGGGGACTCTTCTTCGAGGATACGCCCGACAAGTTCCAGGCTGATGTGGATCGCGCGCGCTCGCAACGCGACAAGCATCAGTCGGTGGAATTGCTCGCCGAAGCGCGGCGTCGCTTTGAGAAGAAAGATTACGACAGCGCCGAGAAACTGGCCTACGAAGCACGTACCAAACATGGACCCTATAGTATCTGGGACCTCGGCGATCGCCCCGATAAACTGCTGGCAGACATCCAGGTGGCGCGTCAGAAGGAACGCCGTGTCAAGCTGCCCGAACCGCCGACAACGCCGCGCCAAGTAGCGGACCTGAGCCGCGGCCCGCTCGCCTCAAGTGGCAACAGCGCCGGAGCACCGAACAATCCGCCCCCTGCGGTCGGAGCAGCCGACCTCGCACAAGCCCATTCGCTCCGGCAGATGCCGCAGCCGCCGCAAGGGAACGACATGGCAGCAGCGACGCCCCACGCGGCTTATCAGCCTGCCACCCCAACCACGGTGCCGCCCGCCCCACCGACAAGGGACGGACAGATGCGTGCGCGCCAGTTGATGGCGGAAGCGAAGCTGTTGCAACAGCAAAATCGGCTCCTGGAAGCACGCGACAAGATCACTGAGGTCCAGCGGCTTGGCGTGTCTTTCCGAATCGACGAGGAAACACCGAACCAGATCTATCAACAACTTGTTTTCCTGGCCCGCCAGCGCATCGACAGCTTGGTCCATCATGCTGGCGAAACGCTCCGTTACGGAACCCAGGCGCCCATAACGCGCTGCCAAGACGCCGAGCGCGATCTGATCCAGGCTCGGCAGCTGGCCGTCGCTTTCGGCCTGGACTTGCAGCCGATCGACGCCACCATGCAGATGGTCAACCAATTGCGCGGCAGCGGCACCACTACTCTGGTGAGCGCCCAATTCCAGGCCCCGACTTCGGGATCCAAGGACTCGTCTCACGGGGCCTCTAGCACGGAGCAGTTGCTCGAACAGGCTCGCCTGGAATTGCGCAGCGGTCAGACGGCCAACGCGCGCCGTTTCGCCGAAGAAGCGGTCAAGCTCGGCGCCGGCGAAGCTGGCTTGGCCGTGCTGCGCACCATTGACGCCGAAGAGGATGCGCAAAATCGACGGCGTGCTAACCGCACTTTTGACGAGGTCGTGGCGGCTTATCAGCACCACGATTATCGCCGGGCCAGTCTGATCCTGGCTAGCATCGATATCAACAAACTCGACGACCGCCGCCGCGCCCGGCTGCGCGAGTTGCTCAACACCCCAGAGATGCAGCCGAATGCCCGCGGCAGCGGTATTGCCCTCACGGGCGCCTATCAGTCGGAGGCGCCAGCACAGACTCTCTTGTCTAGCGACACCGGGCAAGCTCGCGCCACCGACGATCCAAGCCAATCGCTGCTGGCCCGCACGCGCGCCATGCGTGAAGTCAAGTTCCAACAGCTTCGCACCGAAGGGCTGAACGTCCAAGCGCAAGCCCTGGAACGTTTCCGCACAGGACAGACCGACCTGGCCGTGGACATGCTTCAGGAATACCTCGCCCGGCTATCGGAAGAGCAGCTTGATCCCACACAATTGGCGCTGTTGAGGCGGCCGATCGATTCACGCTTGCAACAATTCCAACTCCTCAAGGCGCAGGCCGAATTGACCAACAGCCGCTTCGATGAAAAATCGCGGAAGGTCAAATCGGACATGGCCAAGGCCAAGAACGCCGAGCAGGTCAAGCAGCAAAACATCGCCCAACTGATGAAACAATACAACGAGCTGTTCCATGACGCCAAGTATCCGGAAGCCGAGATGGTGGCACTGCGGATCAAGGAGCTGGATCCGGACAATCCCATGGCCGCCGCCGCCATCACCATGGCCAAGTATCAGCGCAACCATTCTCAGTACGAGAGTGATAAGCAGCGCAAGGAAGACGTGTTCATCGAAGCGATGCACGATGTCGATAACATCGGCGAACCGGACGCGGTCTCAAACGACATCGCTTTCACCAAAGACAAAAGCCGTTTGGAAAGGATTCGCAATCGCAAGTCGCTGGACGGAGTGTCTCCGCAGCGCATTTCGGCGGAAGAGCGCAACATCGAGCGCAAACTGACGGCGCCAATCAGCCTCAGTTGCACCAACCAGCCGCTGCGCGAGGTCATCGATTACATTCGCGGCGATCAGGGCATCAACATCTTCATCGACGAGCCAGCCCTGGCCGACAAAGGCATCCAGCTGGATGCGCCGGTGACGATCAAACTTGACAATATCTCTCTTAAATCGGCGTTGAAACTGCTGCTCAACCTGGTGCATCTAACCTACGTCGTGGCCGACGACGTGTTGAAGATCACTACGGAAGATCAGGCGCGTGGCAAACTCAAGCAAGTGGTCTATCCGGTGGCCGACCTGGTCATCGCCGTGGAGAATTTCGGCCAGATCGGCGTTATGCCGGATGCCGCAAGCCAGCTCGGCATGGTCAACGTCAATCAAGCGCTAAGCCAAACGATGCCCCCGACCGCCATGACCGGAATGTTGAACGGTCAGCCGGTTGGCCTACCGGCGGTGCCTGCCGGCGGTTCGATGTCCAATGCGCCGCAACCGGGCAATTTCGCTTCCGAACCTTCCAGCAGCAATGTCCAGGTGACCAAACAGCGTCCCCAGACGCATGAAGACATGCTCATTAAACTCATCACCAATACCATTGCACCGCACAGCTGGGCCGAGCAGGGCGGCTCGGGGACCATCGATTTCCATCCCTTGACTATGGCCCTGGTCGTCAACCAGACGCCCGACATTCAGGACCAGATTCAGGACTTGCTCAATGCCTTGCGGCGGTTGATCGACCAGGAAGTGGCCGTCGAGGTCAAGTTCATCAGCATTGCCGAGGACTTCTTTGAACGTATCGGCGTCAACTTCAATATGAACATTCTCAACAAGAGCCGATCTGCCCTCCAGCTCCAGCCGGAATTGGTCTCCGGCCAGTTCGCTCAGCCGGGCTACATCAATTACTTCGCCCCCAATAACTTGATCTCCGGTCTAACGCCGGCTGGTACATTGACCAGTGACCTGAATATTCCGATTACGCAGCTGACCTATCCTCAGGCTGTACCGCCGTTCGGCGGCTACCCCGGCATCCCCGGCTTCGGCGGCTTGACGATGGGCCTGGCGTTCCTCAGCGACATTCAGGTGTTCCTGTTCATGGAGGCCGTGGCCGGCGACACCCGTACCAACGTCATGCAGGCGCCCAAGCTGACGCTGTTCAACGGTCAGACGGCCAACATCTCCGTCCAGGACTACCAGTTCTTCACCATCGGCGTCTCCGTGATTAACGGCGGCTTCGGCCAGGTGGTTTACAACCCGATTACCACGTTGTTCCCCTTGAATATCATCCTGACCATCAACGCGGTCATCTCTGGCGATCGCCGTTTCGTGCGTCTGTCGTTGAACCCCAGCCTGGCCAACGTGGTCAACGGCGAAGTCAATCTGTTCCCGGTGGTGACGCCGATCTTCCCTCTGTTCGACGGTACCGCGACCGGCCAGCCGGTGGTGTTCACGCAATTCATCCAGCAGCCGCGCCTGTCGCGCGTCTCGGTACAGACGACGGTGGCAGTGCCGGATGGTGGCACCGTACTGATGGGCGGCTTGAAGCGCCTCTCTGAGGGCCGCAATGAGTTCGGCCCGCCGGTGCTGAGCAAGATCCCCTATCTGAGCCGTCTGTTCCGCAACATCGGCTATGGACGCTCTGCCGAGAGCTTGCTCATCATGGTCACACCACGCATCATCATCCAGGCCGAAGAGGAAGAAACGCAGACCGGCTACCGCCCGCCGCCTGCCGTCAGCGAGTGAAATGGTTAGCCGCGGGCCGTAGCGGAGGGCGAGTGCGCTCGCCTACGGCTCGCGGCCAACCCCTGGTAGACCTCAACGCCGGCTTGCGTTACCTTACAGGAAGGTAGATCGCTCTTGTGTGAGTCCGTGTGACTCAGCCAACGCCGGCGTGATAACGATGGGCGATAGCTCTTCCAAACGTTCCTCGGCTTGGTGGTGGCTCTCCGATGAGCCGTCCGCTCCATCTTTGCCTTCGACACGCACTTATGAAGGCCGCCAAGCGGATGAAGAAACGACGGCCGGCTTGTGGAAGCCCGGTGATGTTCTTCTCGATCTCTATGAGGTGCGCGAGGTCTTCACCAGCGGAGGACGCGGCCTGGTCTATCGCGTCCACCATCGCGGTTGGAACATGGACCTGGCCGTTAAATGTCCCCGCCGCGAGTTTTTTCAAAGCGAACAAGACAAGGCCGACTTCGAGCGCGAAGCGGAAACCTGGGTCAAGCTCGGCCTGCATCCCCACCTGACAACCTGTCATTACATCCGTCGCCTCAACGGTATTCCGCATGTCTTCGCCGAGTACGTTGCCGGCGGCAGCCTGGCGGAGTGGATTCGTTCGCGCAAGCTCTACGCCGGCGGGCCGACACGCGCTCTGGAACGCATTCTCGACATCGCCATTCAGTTTGCCTGGGGCTTGCAGCACGCCCACGAGCAAGGCCTGGTGCATCGCGACGTTAAGCCGGGCAACGTCCTGATGACCAGCGACGGCATCGCCAAGGTCACGGACTTCGGCATGGCCAAGGCGCAGGGCGGCATCCTCCTACCCCAGTCCTCCTCCATAAGAGGAGCAAGAGGCGGCCCCTTCTCCTCTGGCGGGAGAGAGGCAGGAAGGACGGGATCACCCCAAGGCACGATCCTCGTCAGTGCCGGCGGATTGACGCCAGCGTTCTGCTCGCCGGAACAGGTCCAGGGTCGGCCCGTATCGCGCAAGACCGACATCTGGAGCTGGGGGGTATCCTTACTTCATATGTTCACTGGATCAACTTACTGGTCGGCCGGCTATCTGGCGGCCAGTATCTTGGCCGATTATCTGGAGCGTGGGGCGGATGCGGGCTTGCCATCGATGCCGCCGCCCTTGGCCGAACTGCTCCACCAGTGCTTCCAGGCCAATCCAGAAGATCGGCCACGCGACATGCTGGAAATCGTCGCGGTCTTGCAACAGTTGTACGCCCGGACGTTTGGCCGCAGTTATCCCCGACCGGCGCCCCATGCCGCCAAGGCACGGGCCGACGCTCTCAACAACCGTGCCCTGTCCCTGTGTGACTTGCACAAACAGGACGAAGCAGAGCAGCTCTGGCAGGAAGCCTTGACCATCAACCCGCAGCATCCCGAATCGACGTACAACCTCGGCCTGACGCACTGGCGCTCAGGGCGTCTGAATGGGGAAGCGCTACGGCAACAGCTCCAGGAAGTCGCCCAGGCGCACGCCGGAGAATGGCTGCCTGCGTATCTGTTGGCGCGTGTGCAATTGGAGGAAGGCGATTGGCGTGCGGCCCTGGAGACGATCCAGCGCGTGCCGGCCTCCAGCACGGAGCTGGACGAGGTGCGCGCTGTACGGGAAGCGGCTCAGGAGTGTCTGCACACCAGCGGCCGACTGCTACGCCGCTTCCTAGGACATAACGGTTGGGTATCCTCAGTGGGCGCCGGACGCAAAGGGCGTTCGCTCCTGTCCGGCAGCGCAGACGGCACGCTCAAACTCTGGAACACGCTAAGCGGCCGCTGCTTGCGCACCTTAGAAGGCCACGCCGAGTGGGTCACCAGTGTTGCCCTCAGCGCCGACGGCCGGATTGCCGTGTCCGGCAGCGCCGACCACACTTTGCGGCTATGGCAGCTCGAAAGTGGCAAATGTCTTCACGTCCTCGAAGGGCACCGCAATTGGGTGCTGGCTGTGGCCCTGAGCGGCGACGGCCGACTCGCCTTCTCTGGCGGCGGCGACGGCACCATCAAATTGTGGGACACAGCCGCGGGCCTTTGTCTGCGCACGCTGGACGGCCACGACGGACCAGTTCTCGCTGTGAGCGCCAGCAGTGATGGCCGCCACATCTTGTCCGGCAGCCGCGATCGCAAGCTCCTCCTCTGGGACGCCGACAAGGGGCAACGACTGCGGACCTTTTCCGGCCACACGGACAAGGTGCTGGCGGCCGTCTTGAGCAGCGACGGCCGTTACGTGCTATCCGGCAGCAGCGATCGCACGCTTCGGCTCTGGGAGGCCGCTACCGGCCGCTGTCTCCGTGTCTTCGAGGGCCACCAAGGCAGTGTGACCTCGGTCTGTTTCAGCGCGGGCGGGGGTTATGTTCTGTCTGGCAGCGAAGACCGCACCCTCAAGATCTGGCAACGCAACACCGGGCGCTGTCTGGCTACTCTGGAAGGCCACGCGGGGACTGTACATTCGCTTTGCTTGGTTGGGTCGGGACGGCAGGTGGCGTCGGCCAGCGCCGATACAACGCTGGCGCTGTGGGTTGTGCCCAGCGAACAATCGGCCCCCTATGTGTTGTCGCGCGTATTGCCCAGCGACCTCGTTTTGTCCGCGTGGACGGAGTATGAGCGTTCTTTGAAACTGGCCCGGCGGGCGTTGGCCGCTGGCCAGGCGGTGCGTGCCGCGCAGCACCTCCGCGAAGCGCGTTCTCAGCCGGGGCACAGCCGCCGCCCGGAAGCGATGACTCTGTGGAGCAATCTCTACGTCCATTTGCCGCGACAAGCACTGCAAGGCGCTTGGGGCGGCCCCCTCCTCGCGGAACACACCGAAGCGGTGACCTCGGTGTGTTTGAGCCAGAATGGCCGGCTTGCCCTGTCCAGCAGTGCCGATCGCACTCTGAAATTATGGCAACCAGATGAAGGCCGCTGCCTGCACACGCTCGAAGGCGATATGGGAAGTGTCACGGCCGCAGTCCTTTCAGGCGACGGCCGCTTCGCGCTCTCTGTCAGCACGGATGCGACCCTGAAGCTGTGGGACGTGCGGACGGGCGATTGCCTACGCAGCTGCCGCCAAGATCTCGATGTGCTCACGTCCGTGGCCTGGAGCGGCGATGCGCGTCTGGCTGTCTCCGCCAGCATCGACGGCACAGTCCACTTATGGGACGTGTCCGCCGGCCGGCTGCTCCGGGTCTTGCACGGCCATACTGGCCCGGTACATTCCGTCGCCCTCAGTGCCGACGGCCGCCTCGCCCTATCCGGCAGCGCGCTGTTCCTCATCCGCAACGACGGCGAGCGACTCTTCACCAGTGGACAACTGAAAGTATGGGAGACCTCGACCGGCCATTGTCTGCCGCTCTTCGAGGAGCAGTCCCAGGCCGTTACCGCTGTGGCCCTTAGCATCGATGGCCGCTTCGCCCTGACCGGCTGCGGACAAGCCGTCATTCAGCGCGACAATGGCCACTTTGTACAGTCTGGTGCGGTCCATCTCTGGGAATTGAATACGGGCCGTCGCTTGCGCACTTTCGAGGGACACTATGGCGCTGTTACCTCGGTCTGCCTGAGTTTCGATGGCCGCTATGTTCTCTCCGGCAGTACCGATGCTACCGTAAAATTATGGGAAGTGGCCAGCGGGCAATGTCTACGCACCTTCGCCGGCCACGGCGACGCCGTCACCAGCGTCTCGCTCAGTGCCGACGGCCGCTTCGCTCTGTCGGGCAGCGCCGACCGCACCCTACGTTTGTGGCTCCTCGATTGGGAGATGACCGACAGGGAGCCAGCCGACTGGGACGAAGACGCGCGGCCCTATCTGGAGATGTTTCTCGCGCTGCACACCCCTTATGCCGAGCCGCTGCCGCGTAAACGCGGGCGCTTGCCGCTAGCTCGTTTGTTCCCATCGGGGCCGGCCGAGAAAGAAATCACGCCGTCGCTGAAACGTCACGGATCGCCCAGGTGGACGGAGAACGATTTTCAGGCCCTATTGCGGACACTCGGCTACGCCGGCTTCGGATGGTTGCGCCCCGACGGGGTGCGCCGGCAATTGACACGAATGGCCCGGCATTGGAAGCAGTGAGCTGACTTTGCTCTCACCTCAAGGGACGGCCGAAATCGGGCGCCTCCTTTGCACCGTCATCCCCGGCGCCTTGATCTTGCAACGCGAGCATGTCATGGCGCGCGACCAGCCTTCGGCGTCCTCCGTGCTATGCATCGCCATTGCGGCCAGGACTTCCTGATAGTAGCGCGCATAGCGGCCATTAAAGAAGAGGAGCTGTATTTTCTGGTCCTGGTCCAGATGGAAGCGCAGGCTGTAGGGTTTGAGCAGCTCGATTCGGCGACGTCGGGTCCGCTCTTCGGCCCACCACGAGGAACTGCGGCGGGCCAGATCCTCGACCCGCGTCATCAGGTCATCGATAAGCAGACGGAATTCGCGGACGGTATCGCTGTTGACGATCGAAGGCGTCAGCCCTCCCAGCGGCGCCTGCATCCGGAAACGCCGGCGCGGTTCATCGACCACCCTGCCACCCTGATTCCAAGCTGCGATCCAGGCATTCAAACGCGGGCCCCAGTCGGGACGCGAGGTCTCGGTCTGAATGAGGATCGCGGGATCTTGATTGACCAAGGCTGTCTCAAATAATTCATCGAAAGCGTCGCTTTCCACGTAAATGAGGACCGTTGGCTTGATGTCCGGCGGCGGGGGAGCATGGTGAGTCCGGACGTTACGGCTGTTGCGGCAGCTAAGCACAGGTAGGCAAAAGAGAGAAACGACCCAAACCAACCAGCGTCGCCTTTGGATTTCTCTCATGAGACCCCCAGTGCCTAGGCGCGCACGAGGACGCCGAGTCTGCTTTTCACACCTGCTTGGCTTGGCATTCTAGAATGGTAAAGAGATATGCCACAACCACCTGCGCATGTCCAGAGCATTTTCCTCTACAGGGTGTCCTTTTCAGGGCAGTTCAATGTTTCAAACTGGGTAAGGGAACTTGCCATAAGTTCAATAGCGATGGTCGCCAGGCCCTGCCCCATTTTCCCTATCTTGAAACATTGAACTGCCCTGATCTCCACGAAACTTCGCCTTGACAGGTTGTCGTCGTCCGCTATAGTCCTGTCCCTCTACCTGAAGACAAGGGAAAAGTCGATACGCCCAAGCCGAAGGCCCGAACGCGATATACGGTCTGTTTCGGGCTTCGGATTGCGGATTGCCGCGCAGCGGGAGGCGAAGGCCATGCCGGACAGGACGACGACCGTAGCCACGCTCCGCGAATCGATGGCGCGTTTCGTGGCCGAACGCGATTGGCAGCCGTTTCACAGTCCCAAGAACCTGGCCATGGCGCTGGTAGCAGAGGCGGCAGAATTGATGGAGCATTTTCTGTGGATCGACGCGGATGCTTCCTATGCTCTTGTCCGTGAGCCGGCGCAACGGCAAGCGGTCGCTGATGAAATCGCCGATGCAGCGGGCGTGATCTTCGCCCTATGCAACGCCCTCGACCTGGATCTGAGCGATGCCGTAGCTAGCAAGATGGCACGCAACGTTCTGAAATATCCCGTAGAGAAATGCCGAGGCCGCTATCGTGTAGAAGAGGAAGGACGGTATTAAGGGGTAAGTCGTGCGTCATTGTCGCCTCATAGGGTCCGGGTGGATGCTAGGAGCATGCCTACTGCTGAGTCCTGCAAGGCTGTACAGCCAGCACGAGATCATTGCCACCGCTGTGACCGTGACGCCCCCTCCGATTGGAGGCCCCTCCCGCCCAACTCCGCAGACAATTCAGTCGGCAGCATACGTCCCTGACGTTCCTCAACCGCCGTCTTCACCTGTGCTGCCGCCAACAGTTCAGGTCAACGACGTGGCAAAGACCGGTGGAGCGCCGGCGCCACCGGTGAACGGCGGGGGCGGGGCGCCGGCCGTCTTGTCTGTCGAAGTGTTGGGACCAGATCGGTCCTTGTTGGGACAACCGTTGGCTTATGAGATCGTGGTCCGCAACGTGGGCAGACAAGCGATCGCGGAGTTGCACGTTGAGGAGCCGGTGCCGACCGACGCCCGTATTCAGAAGGCTGATCCGCCGGCTGTGAGACAGGGGGACCGCCTCATCTGGGACTTGCCTTATCTCGAAGTGGGCGGCGAACGCCGCCTCAAAGTCGAATTGGAACTCAGCCGAGCCGGCGAACTGCATTTGCGGCCCTATGTGAGTTGCCCGATGGGCAATGCCTTCCGCACGCAGGTGTTGCGCCCACCATTCAGCATTGCGATTAGCGCCGACCGTACCCGGGTGACGCGCGGCGAACCGGTCCGCTTTCGCATTCAGCTAGCCAACAACGGCGATGTTCCCGTTCGCAACATCAAGATTTACGATACGTTGCCGTCGGGGTTGCACCACCCTCGCGGTCCCAAAATCGGCGTGGAGCATTTCGGCGACCTGCTGCCGGGCCAGACGCGAAGCCTTCCCCTGGAAACGATAGCGGTGGAATCCGGCACCTTTCATCACGAAGTCCTCGCCCAAGCCGACCGCGGCGTCGAGGCCAAAGCCGCCGTGGACCTAGTCATCACCGAGCCGAACTTATCATTGCGAATGGACGGGCCCGACACGACTGCTACGCAGCGCGAAGTGGACTTCCACCTCGAAGTCGCCAATCCAGCCGCGCTGACGGCAAAGGAGGTTCGCCTGGTGCAAGCGCTGCCGCCAACATTTGAGGTCGTCTCCGCCAGCACCGGCGCCGTGTTCGATAGCATTCATCATACCTTGGTCTGGTCGCTGACCGACCTGGGAGCTGGCCAACGGCATCGGGTGACTTTTCGGCTCAAGGCCCATGAAGGTGGTGATTGGCCAATGACCGCGGCTGTCCTGACGCAGAACTTCCCAGAGGCGCGTGTCACCCACACGCTGCACGCCCAAGCCACAGCAATTCTGCAACTGGAAGTGCATGCCCGGGAGGAACGTCTGGCTGTCGGCGACGAGACCATCTGCCGTATTCACGTTTTCAACAAGGGCGATGCGCCCTGCGTCGGCGTGCAGCTGTCGGCTGTGCTGCCCGATGCGGTGCTTCCCTTCCAAGCAGAAGGACCGAGCAAGGGACAAATCGAAAACCAGCAAGTGCGTTTCGCGCCGCTGGCCCAGCTCGACGCCCACGGCGATGTGGTTTACGCCATTCCGATGCGGGGACAACAGGCGGGCAAAGGCCCCATCCGTGTCAAGCTGACGGCTGAGAAACAGGTTCCGGTGGAGAAAGCAATCAGCATCCAGGTCCATGCAACGGAAACCGTCAAGTCCTTATCTGGTGAGATGTTGCGATGATTGCGCGAAAAAATAATGAACTTTTGGAAAATATTTGGTTGCCAAACGGCCCGGAGCAGGTTATGGTAAGCCTCTCCACTTGTTTTTACAGCAGCCACTCCAGGCCGCCAGCCAAGCGAAGAAACGCCAGGACGGTTGTTTACCTCAGGGGGAAGGATTCCCCCGTTTTTCAAACGCCGTCCCCCATTGACCTTGAGCGGGAACCGGAGCGTTGTTAAGATTTGGCCGCGTTAAGGATGACGGGGCAACCGTCCGCCGTCCCGACCGCGATTCAAAAAGCCCTTCTGCAACGTTACTGCTTGTCCCGCCGGAACCGGGAGCGTAGCGATCACGACGCGGTGCGTCCACGGAGGGGGTGCCGCGCGCGTGAAGGGGGAGGAGAGGAGGTTGGTCATGAGTACGAACCGCACGGAAAAGGAACAGGTTCGTGTCCATATCCGCTGGATGATCCGCCGGGACATGCCGGAGGTCTTGCAGACGGAGCAGGAGAGCTTTGAGTATTCCTGGACCGAAGAAGATTTCTTGCGCTGCCTGCGTCAGCGCAACTGCATCGGCATGGTGGCCGAGCAGGGTGAAAAGGTGGTCGGCTTCATGATTTACGAGCTGCACAAGAACAAGCTGCACATCCTCAATTTCGCCGTCAATCCCTGCTTCCGCCGTCTTGGCGTCGGCTCGCAGATGGTCGCCAAGCTCATTAGCAAGTTGTCCAGTCATCGCCGTACACGCATCACCCTGGAAGTGCGCGAAACCAACTTAGACGCGCAGCTGTTCTTCCGCAAACAGGGCTTCCGGGCCGTGCGCGTCTTGCGTGCCTTTTACGAGGACAGCGGTGAAGACGCCTATCTTCTCCAGTATCGCCTCGCCGACGATACCGGCGACGATTTCGAGGATAGCATCAATCGCATCGCCCAGTACGAGGAGAGTTGAGACAATTTTCCCCGCGAGCCGCCGGGTTTATCCCGGCGGCTCCTATTTTTCCGCCGGGATAAACCCGGCGGCTCGCATGGATAAACCCGGCGGCTCGCATGGATAAACCCGGTGGTGGGCGCTGGTTTAGGTGGACTCTTCGGATTATACCGCTTGCAACGTTTCCGGGCGCACCGATTTTGCCATATTTGCCTTGCTTGCCGGCCAGTCCTTTTTTAAGCTCAATAATAATCCCGGCTCCGCGCGCCGGGGAAGGCATCTCAACTCACCATCGAGGAGGCACCGCGATGCGTACCTGGATGAGACTGATTCCGGCTATTTTGCTGGCCACTCCTTTCACGGGGCCAGCCTACGCCGCCGATGCGGAAACCGACAAAAAGATCGATCAGTTGCAGAAAGATGTTGCTCAACTTCGCAAGGACTTGGAAAGTCTGCGCGAAGAAGTGAAAAATAGTAATGCGCGAGGGGCAAAGGTTTCCGAAGACCTGCAAGAGATCAAAACCATCCTCCGCGACTTGGCCAACCGGCAAGCGGCCCTCACGCGTCAA
>Ga0078972_1003245_pt1 | contig 49507 bp, 33 predicted proteins | sample YelNatPaOPGAMG01_FD_67568 | JGI IMG/M metagenome (GOLD analysis project Ga0078972, IMG submission 67568) | Hot spring thermophilic microbial communities from Obsidian Pool, Yellowstone National Park, USA - OP-RAMG-01 (SPADES assembly) (version 2) | ecosystem: Environmental > Aquatic > Thermal...
CGCTATGCCTTGCTATCCGTTTTCAAAGAACGATCAAAGACAGATGCAATATAGTAAATTTTGGGAAAATATTTGGTGTTTCGGTGGATGATATTTTGAACCCGGGCAAGGAACTGCCCAATGAAGTGACTGCTGAAGAAAAAACCACAATGGAGCAAATGCGGCTCCTACAACAGCTTGACGAGGAAGACAGGCAAACTATTTTCCGGTTGCTCGAAAAAATGCTCACAAATAAAAAGTTTAAAGATTTCTTTCAGAAAAACTTGGCGGCCTTATAAAGCAAAAAAACTCCGGTTTCCCGAGGCTTGTTTGATTATTCTTCTATTAAATGCTTTAACTCATCTAATGGTTGCGCATTCTTTTTTAGAAACACCTTAGCATTTTTATAAGTTTTCAAAATACGCTCCCTTTCTTTCGGTATATTCTTGTATTCTGATATAATCGGCTCATCTATAAAAATAATAGAGTTGATACTTGGCTTATTAGGTAAGTATTTTACCTTGTATTTCATCCCCACAATAGCCCTATCATACTCCATTTTCCCCTTTAATCGTTGATGAGCCTTTATTAATTTCCCATCTATATAAAAATCAAAATGGACACCAAAAGTGGTAATACATCCATCTTCAATACCGGATGTTCGATTCACAACCGTTCCAATTGTTACCACACCATTATCTTGTATCACTTTTTCTGAATGCCTTTTCTTTTGTCCAATAAAATTAAGCAATATAAAACCAACTATCAGCAGAGTAATATATAACAAGATTTTCATCGTTTTCATTTTCTTACTTATTTATCCGTAAAATGTTCTGATAAATAGTTGGGCTATTATATTGATAAGGTGCAGGTGGCTGCCAATAACTATTCGGGCTGACGTTAATATAAACCGTAGTTGTTCCTGTTTGAGTATTATAAACAACGATGATTTCTCCCATGCCTTGTCCGTTCATAGAGCTTCCTGTTCCGCCATTTTTGCCATAAAATTGTTGTAATCGGTTTATATACCTTTGTCCACCTTTGGCAAAAATATCTGTGTTTTTACTGTTTAGAACATCACTACGTCCATATTTTAGTTGTGCTTGATAACCAAGTTCTGTAATGCTTCCATACAACAAACCTCCTGCTCCCCCATATGCTGCACCTTTCCAAGTGTACTCCCAAACATTCCAATCTCCAGAAACTAGTCCATTTCCAACACCTCTAACCAGTCCAACTGTAGTTCCGGTCATTAAGCCATTTATTGTAGAACCTGCAATATTTCTTGCTACATTATTGGTTATTCCGGTTGCATCTAAAATTTTATTAGTAACTCCGGTTTGACTAATTGCTGTACCAACTCCATAAGTAACACCCCCGACAACTGCACCTAAAACCGCCTGACCTCCTACTTGTCCCCAATCAACATCTCCTAATCCAACTCCATTGCCTGTTTGACCGATAACATTGTTTCCTGCATTGGTTAATGCTCCTCCAAGGGTTGCCCCAAGTGCAGGGTTCGCAACAGATAATACGCCAGTTCCAGCACCCAACCCATAGGCAGCAAGACCTTCTACAAAATTATCGATTTTTTTCCAGTTAGTGGCAGTATTAATTATGCCACCAACATCAGCAGCAATTGCAAATGGTAAAAGAACCTGTGCTCCTGGAATTATTAAACACAATGCAGTAAAAATAATTTCTCCACTTGGATCAGCATAAATGATCGGGTTATTGAGGCAGTATGCATACCTATTAAAACTCTGCGTAAAATCCGGAGCCTGAACGAAGTTATCGGGAGAGAGGAAGCGGCCGACAAGAGGGTCGTAAAGACGGCCATTTCCCGCAGAGCGGGACTTCGCTTCGCGAAGCATGGCTTCCAAACCAGATGTATTGTTGTGGATAGAATACGTAAAAACCTCTTCCAGCCAGCAGCGGGACCTCACCTGCTTAAAAACATCGTTCAGCAGCCGGCAAACGATTCTTTGACCGATGGCACCAGGCAGATTATCATCTTACCAGAGGCATAAAATACAAGAAGAGTGAAATGCAGGATTTGTCAAAGAACGATGTTACCGATATAAAGGTAGAAAGTATAGCGGATTTTTGCAAGCGGAAAGGAATGCTTGACGGAACCTTTCCAACTCCTTTGCGTCAGAGATTTCTTATTCAACTGGGTTAACCCCGCTGAAACGGAGTGGAAGCGGCCCTTGTGGCGGATGGCGCATCAGGAGAGCAAGCGAACTGATGCGCAGTGGGTAGGCCTTGCGCATTGGCATCCGGCTTAATCCCGCCGAAAACAAATTCCTGGATTTTCACCGCAGGAAATCGGAATATATGCAGTTTTCTTCAACACCTCCATTGTTGCAGAGGCTTTCGTTCCACCCATCATGGATGTGACCATGGACATTGGAATTCGAAACCTCCGGTTTCGTGCTGTTTGTTCAAAACATGAAAATGATCGAATGGTAAGAAGGTAATAAAAGCCCCGAAGGGGCGGCATTATTGTAGGATCGGATGGTAAAAAGACAACCAGAGCCCTGAAGGGGCGATATTATTGCAGGTTCTTCGGACCGCTCAGAATCCCGCTGATAATGCGCTTCAGCTCCGAATAGGAATTAACTACCGGAAGATCAGGATAATCGGCCGTTACATTGGCCGGTGGCCGGTACAGAATCCCCGTTTCAGCCTGTTTCAGCATGGAAATGTCGTTGTACGAATCTCCTATGGCAATCACCTTATAATTAAGCGATTGCATTGCCTCTACCACCTTTCTTTTTCCGTCTTTCTGGCGGAGGTTATAGTCTGTAATCATTCCTTCCCTGTTCACGGTAAGATGGTGGCAGAACAGAGTGGGCCGGCCCAGTTTTTCCATCAGCGGATCGGCAAATTCAACAAAAGTGTCGGAAACAACAATCAGCTGGGTTACCGACCGGAGCCAGTTGATGAATTCACGGGCTCCGGGAAGCGGTTCGATGGAGGAAATTACGTGCTGAATATCGTGCAGGTTGAGGTGGTACTGCTCGAGAATGCTCAGTCGCTTTTTCATCAGCGCGTCATAATCGCTTATGTCGCGTGTAGTGAGCTTCAATTCGTCAATTCCTGTCTTTTTGGATACATTCACCCACACTTCGGGAACAAAGACGCCTTCAAGGTCGGAACATACAATATACATCGCCGCTATTTTATTAGAAAAACATGTTCATCAGATACTTTTTAAAAGCACGGTAATCATTTTCAACCCGGTCGAACTGTTCTTCCTTTCCGAAAATGGTTTTCAGAGATTCGGGCAGGATGGGCAGGGTACCTGTTGCTTTTTTCACTTCGTCGGGGAATTTGCCGGGGTGAGCCGTTTCAACTACAACGATGGGGATATTTCTGCTATGGGTGCCGTTTTCACGGAGGTATTCCACAGCGCCTTTCCAGGCAACTGCCCCGTGGGGTTCCAGGACAATTCCTTTCTCTTTCCACACACCGGCCATTGTTTCCATAGTTTCTTCATCGGTAATGCTCACGCCATGAAAATCATTGCGCATCCTCTCCAGGTCGGGCTGCCGGAGGATGTTTCCTTTCTCGTCCATAATGCCTCCGTACAGAGCCACCAGGCGGGCCATATTGCTTGGATGCCCCACGTTCATGGCGCTGGATATGCACATGAGCGAAGGGGAGATAATCTGGTACACTCCGGTGCGGAGGTATTCGGGCACTTCTTTATTGGCATTGGTGGCTACAATGAAGCGGTGAACGGGCAGTCCGGTTTCGCGTGCCAGGACACCTCCCATCAGATTGCCGAAATTTCCGGATGGTACAGAGAAGATGACGGGGCTGTCGGGCCGGGAGCAAACGCGCGATCCGGCATAATAGTAATACACCGTTTGCGGCAGCAGCCGTCCGATGTTGATGGAATTGGCCGAGGAAAGAGGAATCCGGTCCAGTTCCGGATCCGTAAATGCCTGTTTTACGAGAGCCTGGCAATGGTCGAACTTGCCGTCGATTCCGGCAACATGTACATTGCCGTGCAGGGTGGTCATCTGCCGCCGCTGAACTTCGCTAACTTCTCCCAGAGGGTAAAGAACCACCACGTCAATATGTTCCAGTCCGAAAAAGGCGTTGGCCACGGCACTGCCGGTATCGCCCGAGGTGGCGGTAAGAATCACCATGTGCCTTTTTTCCTTTGCCATGAAATAATTCATCATTCGGGCCATCAGACGGGCGGCGAAGTCTTTAAACGAAGCCGTAGGGCCCTGGTCGAGGCGCAGAATAAACAGGTTGTCGCCGGCCGGTTCCACGGGGACATCAAAGGTATAGGCATCGCGGCACATGGATGTAAGATCGGCAAAGGGAATGGCGTCGCCGAGAAAAGCTGACAGCACGTGGGCGGCTATTTCATAATAGCCCATGCCGGGGAAGCGGGCCCTCAGCTTTTCCCCGATTGCCGGAAGGCGGTCGGGCATGTAGAGGCCTTTATCGGGAGCAAGTCCCCGAAGAAGGGCTTCTTCAAACGACACCTTAGGGGCTTTCAGGTTGGTGGAAAAATATTCTATCGCCCTGGTTCCTTTCTCTGCCATCATTTCCGCTTTCATCTCTTCATGCATATTCTAAGGTTTCAGATGCTGGCCACCCGGATAATGTCGGCAAAGACCCCGGCGGCCGTTACATCGGCGCCTGCTCCGTATCCTTTGATTACCATGGGAAATTCCCTGTACCGTTCCGTGGTGATCATGATGATGTTGTTGCTTCCGGCCAGTTCATAAGCAGGGTGTGACGAATCGACTTCCAGCAGGCCGACAGAGGCTTTTCCTTCATCCATAGTAGCAAAGAAGCGCCAGCGCTTGCCCTTTTCGGCCAGTTCCTTTCTTTGCTGTTCAAAACCGGCGTCATATTTTTTTACCGTATTCCAGAAGTCGTCGAGCGAACCTTCAAAGCAGTCGGCCGGCAGGAAGGGTTTGATTTCCACGTCTTTTTCCTCAAGGGGGTAACCGGCTTCGCGCGAAAGGATCAGGATTTTTCTTACCACATCTTTTCCGCTCAGGTCAATGCGCGGGTCGGGTTCAGAATATCCTTTTTCCTTTGCACGCCTGATGGCTTCGCTCATGGGCACATCAGGGCCGATTTCGTTGAAGATGAAATTCAGCGTTCCCGACAAAACTGCCTGGAGTTTGAGAATCCTGTCGCCGCTCAGAATGAGGTCGTTCATGGTGTTGATAACAGGAAGCCCTGCGCCTACATTGGTTTCGAAGAAAAAACGCACATTGCGGGCCTGCGCGCGGGTTTTCAGCTCCCTGTACTGCTCATATGGCCCTGAACAGGCAATCTTGTTGGCGGCTACCACCGAAATGAAGGCGTCAAACAACTGCGGGTAAACGGAGGCCACCTCGCTGCTTCCCGTGCAATCAATAAAAACGGAGTTCCGCAGGTTCAGCCTTACCATGGTTTTGCAAAATTCATGGATATCCGACCGTTCTCCCAGGTTATCGAGAATATAGTCAACCTGGCCCGGGTGCAGTCCTTTTTTGTCAATCACCATCTTGCGCGAGTTGGCAACTCCTACCAGGTTCAGTTTGAGACGGTGCGAGGCCATCAGTTTTTCCTGCTGTACAGATAGCTGGCGGAGGAGGCTTTTACCAACCACTCCTGTGCCGGCAAGGAAGAGGTTGAGTTCCTTGTAGGTTGACAGGAAGAAGCCTTCATGGATGACGTTAAGAGCCTTTTTCAGGCTGCTGTTTTTGATGACCACCGAAATGTTCAGTTCGCTGGAACCCTGGGCGGTGGCGACAACGTTAATACCATTGCGTCCCAGGGCACGGAACAGGGTGGCCGAAATGCCCGGGGTATTTTTCATCTTTTCGCCCACAATGGCAATGACAGACATGTCGCTTTCAACGGTAACCTTCAGTTCGCCGTTCTGGGTCATTTCCCTGTGAAATTCTGCCTTGATGGCTTTTTCCGCCTTGCGCGAATCGGCCGGCATCACGGCAAAGGAAATGGAATACTCTGACGAAGCCTGGGTAATGAGGATTACGTTCACTCTGGCTTCGGCCAGTGCCTTGAAAAGGCGCATTGAGGTTCCGCTCACACCCACCATGGCCGTTCCCTGCAGGGTGATCAGGTCTACGTGGTCAATGGATGAAATGCCCTTAATGGGGGAACGTGTCGGGCCGTTGGGCTCACTGCTGATCAGTGTGCCTTTGGCTTCGGGGTTGAAAGTATTTTTTACGTAAACAGGTATATTCTTCTTGTAAACAGGGCGGAGGGTAGGAGTATAGATCACTTTGGCCCCGAAATGGGAAAGTTCGATGGCTTCAGCGTAGGTGAGATGCTCAATGGCATAGGCTTTTTCAACCTTCCGCGGGTCGGCCGTCATAAAGCCATCCACGTCGGTCCATATTTCCAGGGCTTCAGCATCCAGGGCGGCGGCAATGATGGCGGCGGTGTAATCCGACCCGCCCCTTCCGAGCGTAGTGGTTTCGTTAAGCCTTGTACTGCCGATGAAGCCCGGAACGATGGCAAATTTTTTCAGCCCGTGAAACTCCGTTTTCAGCAAGGAGTTGGTGAGGTCAAAATCAACCGCGGCATTTCCGAACTGGTCGTCGGTTTTGATGGCATAGCGGATGTCGGTAAAAACAGCTCCCTGTACAATCTGGGAAATAATGAAAGCAGAGAGCAGTTCCCCGAAGCTCAGGATATGGTCAAGGGTTCTTTTGCTCAGTTCCTGAAGCAGGAAGACCCCTTCGAGGAGGGAAGCCAGTTCGCTGAACATCTGTTCCACCGCCTGAACCGTTGCTTCTGTTTTCTCGTCAGCTACCAGGTAATGGATAACGTCCAGATGGCGTTTTTTCACAAGCTGAAGTTCGCTGCGGAAATCTTCCTTTCGTCTGGCGGCCATTTCACCCAGTTGCATCAGCTCATCGGTAACTCCGCGGAATGCAGAAACAACAACAATACAGGGCTCTTTCCGGAGTTCAATGATTTTTTTAACTCCCCGGATGCGCTCGGGAGAGCCTACCGACGATCCGCCAAACTTGAGAACTTTCATTTTCCGATAAACTAAATTCTGTCCTGAACCGGGCATCGGAAGAAGTTGTGTCACCGGGCATGCAGTAAAGCATACGGGTTTTCCTTTACTGTAGTAACTTGATTTACAGAAAGAAAACCCTCTGATGAAATCAGAAAATCTCCGATAACCGGTTCAAAGCATACAAAAATATGCTTTATAACACATTTTTCAAAAGATTATGCCGTGATTTTCGTGGAAAGAAGGAGAAAATCAGCCAAGCACGGCACTTTCAACGGCAACGGAAGGTTCAATTTTTTTGATGAGGCCCTGGAGTACTTTGCCCGGTCCGGCTTCCACGAAGCGGGTTGCTCCGTCGGCCACCATGTTTTTGATGCTTTGGGTCCATTTGACGGGCGAGGTAAGCTGAGCCATGAGGTTTGCCCTGATGGTAACGGGATCGGAGGAGGGCATGGCATTGACGTTCTGGTAAACCGGGCATAGCGGTACGGAGAAATGGGTTTCGTTGATAGCCCTGGCGAGTTCTTCGCGGGCGGGTTCCATCAGGGGGGAGTGGAAGGCTCCGCCGACGGCCAGTTTGATGGCGCGTTTTGCCCCGGCGGCTGTAAGCTTCTCAATGGCTTTTTCGATTCCGTTGATGGTACCTGAAATAACAAGTTGTCCCGGACTGTTATAATTTGCCGGGACAACAATATCGTCAATGGATTTGCAGATATCTTCCACGGTTTTGTCATCCAGACCCAGGACAGCGGCCATGGTGGAAGGCTGAAGTTCGCAGGCTTTCTGCATAGCCTGTGCCCGCTTGGCAACCAGGGACAGGCCGTCTTCGAACGAAAGGGCGCCGCTGGCAACCAGAGCAGAAAACTCACCCAGGCTGTGCCCGGCTACCATGTCAGGATGAAACCGGTCGCCCATGCATTTGACCAGAATAACGGAATGCAAAAATATGGCTGGCTGGGTAACACGGGTTTGACGGAGGTCTTCTTCCGTGCCTCCAAACATGATGTCGGTGATGGCAAAACCCAGCAACAGATTTGCCTTTTCAAAAAGTTCCTTTGCCAGGGGCGAGGATTCATAAAGATCTTTCCCCATACCGGGAAATTGTGCCCCCTGTCCAGGAAATACATAAGCCGTCATAGTGGTAAATTTTGCGTCAAATGTATAAAAATATTCCGTCAATGGCATGTTATCTTACATGAACCCATACCATGCATGATGAATGGAACGAACTTACAGATTGCCGATTGGTATTCCGCAGAGGTATCAGGGATTAATCCCGGTGGATTCATTTTTTCGTCATACCTCCGGCCTGGCAAAAATTTGGGGTTGATCTGCCGTGTGTGCGACCGTTGTTACTTGGAATCCGAAACCTCTGTTTTTGCTCTTGTTTTCCTGAACCTGATTCTTTCCGGCCGCCGGAAAATTCTTTTCACCTGACTTGTAAGGCAAATTTATCCGGTAATAAGGAGGGCCGGTGCCTTCTGTCAGTGAAGATTCACCCCGATCATATGCATGAACTCGGCGCGGGTGGCCAGGTTATCAAGAAATTCACCCGAAAAGGCCGATGTTGTAGTGACGGAATTCTGCTTCTGAACACCGCGCATCACCATGCACAGGTGCTTGGCTTCAATTACTACGGCTACTCCAAGCGGCTGAAGGGTTTCCTGAATGCAGTCGCGGATCTGCAGGGTAAGCCGTTCCTGAACCTGAAGCCTGCGGGCATAAGCATCCACAACCCGGGCAATTTTGCTCAATCCGGTGATATATTCATTGGGGATATAAGCAACATGCGCTCTTCCGAAAAAAGGAATCATATGGTGCTCGCACATCGAAAAAAGCTCAATGTCTTTTACAATTACCATTTCTTTGTACTCTTCCCTGAAACGCGCCGAAGCAAGCATCTTATGCGGATCGAGGTGATAGCCGTGCGTAAGGAACTGCATCGACTTGGCTACACGCAGGGGAGTTCTCCGAAGGCCTTCCCGGCAGGCATCTTCCCCTATAAGGGTAAGCACTTCGGTGTATATTTCAGACAGGCGTTTTGTTACCTCATCGTTGTAAACTTCCGTTTTAATGTACCCGGGTTCCTGGTCTTCGTCAACAAAATACTTTTTATCTTCCATAGGTAAACGATTATAGCGGTTTATTTTCCGAAATACTCAACATAATTGTTCTCGGTTTCGTGCAGGCGCACCGAATGCAGTTGTGCACCAAGCTGTTTCACCGGTTCCTCCAGTTCTTCCCAGATGGCAATAGCTATCTGCTCGGTCGAAGCCTGACGGTTTTTCATGAAGGGCACTTCCAGGTTCAGGTTTTTATGGTCTGCCGGTTCGATGATCCGCTCCCGGATAATGCGGCTAAGGTCTTTCAGGTTCACTGTATAGCCGGTTTCCGGATTGACTTCCCCCTTGATGGTAACGAACAGCTCGTAGTTATGCCCGTGCCAGTTAGGGTTGGAACACTTGCCAAAGACTTCGAAATTTTTTTCGTCCGACCACTCGGGCAAGTACAAACGGTGAGCAGCGTTGAACCGTTCACGCCGGGTAAGATATACTGTCATCTGCGTCAATAATTCATTTTGAAATGAAGCCAATATCAAAGGTATAGTTAATTTTGCGAATAAACAACGGAACAGGATGCCTGGTTCAGAACATGGACATAAAGGGATTTTAATTGCCGTACCCACTGTTCAGGAAGCCGGATCTTTTGCAGTAGCAGGAAGTATTCCGTTTTCAGGGGGGGCTGTTTCTCCCGGAAGGGTAGGGAAGAAGCAGGTGAATATATTGATTACGGGGGTTGGGATTCCCGATGCTCTCAACAACCTGGCCCTGGCAACGGAAAAACCTTTTCTGCCTCGCCTGGTGGTGCATGCAGGGATTGCCGGCAGTTACACCGGGGCTTATCCCCCCGGAAGCGTTGTTCTTATTGAGAAGGACTGTTTTGCTGATGTGGGGGTTTATCATAGCAACCGGATTCACAGTCTGTCGGAACGAAACCTGGCCGGCCGGAATGCATTTCCTTATTCAGACGGGTGGATTGAAATTCCCGGAGCCGCTGAATGGGCTGAAAAGCTCGGACTGCCCTGTGTGAAGGCACGTACGGTTGCCACGGCCTGTTCGCCATTGCTGAGGAATGACGAAAGATGTCCGGAGGCGGCCGTTGAAACAATGGAAGGGGCTTCTGTTGCTCTTTTCTGCCGCAGCCGCAATATACCTCTGATTCACATCCGTGCCGTTTCGAACTATGTAAGCCAAACCGACAGCCGGTTGTGGGATTTCGGGTCTGCTTTTGCTGCTCTCCGGGAAACGGTCGCCGGAATTCTTGATTTAACAGGCGCACTATGAAAAAACTGCAGGTCCATTTTACTCCGTGCCCGAACGACACCTTTATGTTTTTTGCCCTGGTGCATGAGGTTCTTGACAGCGCCGGGCTGTCCTTTGCTGTGCATATGGCCGACATTGAAGAACTGAACCGGCAGGCTATTCAGGGAATACCTGATGTGACCAAAATCAGCATAGCGGCTTTTCCGGCCATTTCGGAAAACTATGAACTGCTTACCGCAGGAGCCGCCGTTGGTTTTGAAAACGGCCCGCTGGTTGTGAGCCGGAAAAAACTGTACCCCGATGAACTGCATGACGCCTTGATAGCCATTCCCGGAGAAAATACCACGGCCAACCTGCTTCTGTCAATTTTGTTCCCTTCTGCCCGCAATAAAAAAGTATTTCTTTTTTCTGAAATTGAGGAAGTTGTTCTCGACGGGGAAGCAGATGCCGGCCTGCTCATTCATGAAACCCGTTTTACTTACCAGGGGAAAGGCCTTAAACTGGTCTGCGATCTGGGAAAGGAATGGGTGACAGCGAAAGGAGTACCCGTACCTCTGGGCGGCATCGCCATAAGAAGAAGTCTGGATACAAGCGTCAGGCAAAAATTCAACCGGCTGCTGGAAGAAAGCATCAGAACAGCTATGAAATACCCGCGGGAACCTCTTGGCTACATGAAAAAACACGCACAGGAATTGCAGGAAGATGTGATTTACCGGCACGTTCACCTGTACGTGAATGCGTTTTCTGTGTCACTCGGAGAGGAAGGCAAAAAAGCCATTGAAACTTTGCTGGAAGAAGGATTCACGAAAGGGTTACTGCCCGAAGCCAAAAAACCCTTATTTTTGGACGTTTAACAACCGGAGCCGATGATTGTCATTACAGGAGCAGCAGGATTTATAGGAAGTGCCCTTGCGCATTACCTGAACGACGAGTTTTATAACGACCTTGTGCTGGTTGATGATTTCAGCCGGGCTGACAAAGGCAGAAACCTTGCGGGGTTGAAATATACTGCCCTGGTGCCGAGGGATGAATTCAGCCGGTGGCTTGATGCTAACCACAGGCTTGTTCAGTTTGTTTTTCATCTGGGGGCACGAACCGATACAGCCGAATTCAACAAAGATGTTTTTGACCGGCTGAACCTGAATTATTCGAAGATGGTATGGGCCAGTTGCGTGCAATACGGACTCCCGCTGGTATATGCTTCGTCGGCGGCAACGTACGGCATGGGGGAATATGGCTACCGCGACGATCATGCCATTGTCCCGCTTCTTAAGCCTTTGAATCCTTACGGCGAATCAAAAAACGAATTCGATAAATGGGTGCTCTCGCAAAAGGAAACGCCTTATTTCTGGGCCGGTTTTAAGTTTTTTAATGTTTACGGCCCCAACGAATATCACAAAGGCCGGATGGCTTCGGTAGTGTTCCATGCTTTCCGGCAGATAAGGGACACCGGAAAAATGAGACTCTTCCGGTCTCACAGAGAGGACATCAGGGACGGAGAACAGAAAAGAGACTTCGTTTACGTCAGAGACGTTGTCAGGGTTCTGTTCTATTTTATGCACCACCGGAAGGACTCTGGTATCTATAACCTCGGAACGGGGAATGCACGCAGTTTCCTCGACCTTGCACGGAATGTCTTCAGGGCCGTGGGAAAGGAAGAAGTCATCGAATTTATTGATACACCCGCTGATATCCGCGACAAATACCAGTATTTCACCGAAGCTGATATCTCCAAACTCCGGAAAGCCGGATATACGGATGCTTTTTTTTCTCTTGAGGAAGGAATTTTCGACTATGTTACCCGGTTTCTGATGCCGGATAAATGTTACGGAGAGTAACTGCTTTCCGGTTAGTTTTGTGCCATCTTATTCAGTTCTTCCACAACGGCATCAATCTCTTCCTGTGTCAGCCCCTTTTCCAGGGCTGCCTCTTCAAGTGTGCCCCAGATAGGCTCACCGCATACAATACAGCGTATCCCCTTTTCGCTTAAAAACCTTACCGATGAGGGTATACGTTGAATCAACTCCTCGATGGAAATGGTTTTGTCAATGGGTTTTTCCGTCTGGCTCATATTTTGCTGAAATGTTGTTTTTCCGAAATGGAATTCCCGGTTGTGATGTGTTTGCCGTCTTCAAATATAAAATAATTGCAAAATTTCATCTCCGTCGTACATCTTCAGGATACGAAAAATGAAGTTTTTGGTGCGGAGCTGATACCGGCGCATTCTCCGTTTTTGCAAAGGAACAAATGTAACAAAGTGCCCGATAAACCGTAAAAAGAAAGCAAGAAAGTCAGACGTTTCAGAGAGATTATTTCATATGCGATTAAACTTTTTCGTTTTTGATACATCCAAAGAGCAAAGAAATTTCAGCAACTATGTTTAACCAAAATTTTTCAGTTATGAAAACGAGAAATCTTTTTGCAGTTCTTTTTCTGGCCGGTGCATTCCTGGCAGGAATGACATCCTGTTCCAAAGACACCAAAGATGTAACCAGCACCGATGCCCTGTCTGTAGCACAGGATGATGCTCTGGCTGACAATCTGTTTGATGATGCCCTGGCTGAAACCGATGAAGTGAATCTGGAAGCCGATGCCAATGGTTTCAGCAATGATGCGCTGAAATCGGCCTATCTCACTGGTTCCAGAACAGTTGTGGTGGATAAGCCCGATACAGTGAATTTTCCCAAAAAAATAACGATTACTTACCAAAACTGGGTAGGACCAAACGGAAGGGAGAAGAATGGAACGATTTACATTACCGTGAACAAGCGCTGGATGCGTGCCGGATACGTTCGTACGGTAACTTTTGAAAACTTCAGTATCAACGGGTACAAAATTGAAGGTACGAAGACCATCAGTTATCTTGGATTGGTAGAAAGCAAGCCCACCATTACCGTTACACTCGAAAACGGCAAGGTTATTACTCCCGGCGGCAAGACCATTCAGCATCAGCGCCAGATAACCCGTACCTGGGAAAATGGCTGGCAAACTCCGTTATGGATATGGGATGATGTGTGGTTTGTCACGGGTTCCGGAAGCGGGGTTGACAGGAACGGTTTTGCCTATACCTATACTATTAAGGAAGCGCTGCAGTTCCATGTGGGTTGTCCCTGGGCCAAGGCTGGGGTAATAGAAATTGTGATTGAAGGGAAGAAGACAATTACCATTGACTTTGGCGATGGAACCTGCGACCGGAAGTTTTCAGTGACGATTGACGGCCAAACTACCGAAGAAAATGGACCGGAAGGCAATGAAGGCACGAAATAGTCAATTGAAGCCTGTCGTTCTCTTCCCGGCTGGGTAAGTTGTGCTGAAGCCGGGAAAGAAGAAAAGGGATCAATGAAAAAAGGGGATACCGAAAGTGTCCCCTGTTTTTTTGAGGTATTATTTTGTTCCTTCTTTAAGGCCATAGGTTGCTCCTTCATCCCCTGCGGGGAAAGAGCGTAAAGCACAGAGCGCAAAGCGTAAAGAAATACCGTTCATGACTTACCTCTCTACCCTGCACCCTTAGCCCAATGCTTTACGCTATATGCTCTACGCTCTACGCTGGAACTTTGGAACTCTGGAACCCTGGAACTTTGGAACCCGTTCCTTAATCCCCTACGGGGAAAAAGATATGGTTTACATCACTACATCTATTATCCTTCATCCCCTGCGGGGAAATGGAAAGATCTTTTGCCATTCGCTTCACGCTCTACGCTAAATAAACAATGCTCTGCACTATAAACCTAATACCCCTCTTTACGCTTTACGCTCCACGCTGGAACTTTGGAACTCTGGAACTTCATTAGTGGGAAATCGAAAATCACTGAAAATTTCCCATTTCCCATTTCCAATTTCCTGTCCTTGATTATGCTATGAAAACCAGAACACGTTAATTGGAAATAGGAAATCGGAAATCTCTGAAAATTTCCTATTTCCAATTTCCTATTTCCTGTCCTTGATTACGCTATGAAAACCAGAACACGTTAATAGGAAATGGGAAATCGGAAATCGGAAATCCTTGAAACCCTGGAATCCTGGAATCTTAGTTCGCTTCACTCCTGATGCGCAATCCGGGTTGAACCGGCCGCTTCCACTTCGTTTCAGCGGGGTTAACCCGGATGCCATCCTAAAAGGCCACCCCACTGCGCATCAGTTCGTTACCACTCCTGATGCGCAATCCGGGTTGAACCGGCCGCTTCCACTTCGTTTCAGCGGGGTTAACCCGGATGCCATCCTAAAAGGCCACCTCACTGCGCATCAGTTCGCTTCACTCCTAATGCGCAATCCGGGTTGAACCGGCCGCTTACACTGCGTTTCAGCGGGGTTAACCCGGATGCCGGCACTAAAGGCCACCCCACTGCGCATTAGTTCGTTACCACTCCTGATGCGCAATCCGGGTTGAACCGGCCGCTTCCACTGCGTTTCAGCGGGGTTAACCCGGATGCCGGCACTAAAGGCCACCTCACTGCGCATCAGTTCGCTTCACTCCTGATGCGCAATCCGGGTTGAACCGGCCGCTTCCACTGCGTTTCAGCGGGGTTAACCCGGATGCCATCCTAAAAGGCCACCCCACTGCGCATCAGTTCGCTTCACTCCTGATGCGCAATCCGGGTTGAACCTTTTTATGTTTCGGTTGTTTTTATTTAAAATCATTCTAAACAATTAAAAACATATTGATATGGCTTTCGAACTTCCAAAATTAGCTTATGATTACAAGGCACTTGAACCGTATATTGATGCCATGACGATGGAAATCCATCACACCAAGCACCATGGTGCCTATACCAGCAATCTGAATGCCGCCCTGGCAGGAACGCCAGGAGAAGGATTAACCATTGAGGAAATTCTGCGGAATGTCTCAAAATACCCTGTTGCTGTGCGCAACAACGGAGGCGGATTTTACAATCATAACCTTTTCTGGCGCTGGCTTTCGCCCAACGGTGGCGGCCAGCCATCCGGTGAGCTGGCAGATGCCATTAAACGGTACTTTGGTTCCTTTGAACAGTTCAGGGATGAGTTTTCCAAAGCCGCTGCCGGCCGTTTCGGCTCAGGATGGGCCTGGCTGGTAAAAGATGCCTCCGGAAAGCTCATAATCGGCTCAACCCCCAACCAGGATAATCCTCTGATGGATGTTTCCGAACTGAAGGGATCCCCGATTCTGGGCCTCGACGTGTGGGAACATGCCTACTACCTGAAATACCAGAACCGCCGGCCGGAGTATATTTCCGCTTTCTGGAATATCGTGAACTGGGAAGAAGTTGCCCGGCTTTATAAAGGATAATTCCACATTTCCAATCAAAAACTGGGCAATGTGCCCTGGTGAGTTGCCATCGGCTGATTTTAATTGCATGTCGGTTTTAAAGGCAATCCCACTCAGGATTGGTTCTATTACACTCCTGATAGGCAAACCGGTTTAAAAAATTCAATCAGCTTGCTAGAAGGAAACTTCTGATAGGCTGATTTTTCATTGTCGCAGATACTATTGAAGAAGCTTTGATTAATCAGTCTTTCTTTTTCATTCCTTTTTCCTTCCCTGAGAAGTAGCTCTTTCCTTTGAAAATCCTCTCGGTGAGTCCGTTTTTGCCGCTGAACCAGCTTTCAGGGTTCTGGCTTGACGACAGCACAAAACGGTGAACCGAATCAGAGGGGAAGGCTTTGATTTCAACGGGATTGCCTCCGTTCTGTTCCACCAGAAGAGCAAAAGCGGGGAACTGGGCTCTTTGGGCCGAATCGGCAAATTCATATCCAATCACGTGTTCCATGTTTCCCAGGTATTCTTCTGTTTTGGCCGAATCGGCCGGTATCTGGTCAATGTACCATCCCTTGTCTTTTTTCTCCAGAACAAAGGAACTGTCGCCGGGATAGGTAAAACGGAGGCGCATCCAGGAAGCACTTTGTCCCGACAGCAGGTTCTTGTTGCGGAAGGAGCCGGGGTCAGGCGCCATGCTGAAACGGAGAAATCCATTGACAGCGTATACATTCTTTTCATCAGACCGGCGCACATAGGTGACAGCGGTTCCCTGCCGGTCGTAAGGGCTCAGAGGCGGGCGGTAGGAAAAACGGCCGACCACAATTCCGGCCAGTATTTTCCTCTTCCCTTTAATGGTGACATGAATCCCTGCCGAATCGTCTACTCCCAGCTCTTTCCAGAGAGCATCCGATGTGGCAGCCACCTGCTCGGCTTTCATGAGGGAAATTTCTTCCATCAGATTTCGCACTGCGTTGGGGTCGGCTTTCCACTCCGCATGGCCCGCTGAAACCTTCCAGAGGTTATCGGTTCGGAAAATCCTGACTTCTTTTTTTCCTTCCTGCAGAAGAATTTCGGTAACTTTTGCCGTGTCAAGAGGAGCTATTTCAGTGCGGAAGGTTTTTTCGCCTTTTCTGTTCTGCATCCACTGCGTTATTGCAAACAAAAGGAGCAATACGGCAAAGACAACAAGAAGCTGAACGGGTTTGAGTTTTCTAAACATAGTCTTCCTCCATCCGTTTGATTCGAAGTGAACGATTTCTTTCCATGCGGAAAATTCCATAGCCTATGGCCAGGAATACCGGGAAAAGGAAATTGAAAAATTTGAGGAAAGTGCGTTTTCCTTCGCTGATTTCCTTCAGCGGCCTGGATGTAATAGTTTTGGTGCGCAGGTCGATCAGCCCGCTCTGGTCGTTCAGGTAGTCGATGGCATTGACCAGCAGGTTGACGTTATCGGGATTCAGTTGCACAGCATTTTCCCCTTCTCCGTTTACGCAGAATTTTCCGCTCGAAACAACCATGATCTGCCCTTTTCTTTCAGGCGAAGCGTTATTTTTCAATATACCGGCCACTACCAGATTTTTCTCAGGAAAGTCCGATTCTTTCCATTGGTAGTTGATATCGAAGTAAACGGGAACCTCCCGTCTTCCCGATTTTTCTGAAGTCATGGCAAGGGGGATCCATGTGTGCGCGCTGTCTCCACTGTAAACAATGCTCGAGGCAAAAGGAAGGGCCACTTCTTCCAGCCCTTTTACTATGGGATGATCGGCGAAAGTGGTAATGTTCGGAAAATACGGAAAAGCTACACTGATGGTAAAGGGAAGGCCCTGCTGTCTTACCCCTATATGATTGCAGTTGATGTCGGTTACGAAATCTTCCCTTACATCAATACCCTTGTCTTTTAACCATTTTTCCAGTCCGGTATTATGCGAAGATCCCATAGGAAATCCGGAACTGAGGTTCCCGTTCACCCGGTCAAAGGCAATGATGAGGTTTCCTCCCTTGCCGAGAAATTGGTCGAATTGCCGGGTAATATAGGGGGGGAGACTGTCCTGGGGATCGACAAAAACAGCGGTCAGGTATGATTCAAGTGCGCTGGTGCTGTCGGAAAGGTACACCGGAACGGTAGTATTCAGAACCGACGCTGCCTGATTTACCTGGGGCATGGCGGTGATGGTGGCCGCTTTGCAGTTCTGAACAAAAGCTACGGAAGGTTTGTCAGTAACCGTCAGCTTTTTGATGGAGGTGGAAAGGTAATATTCAATAGGTGCTCCGGGTTGCAGAAGCGGGATGACATCGTTTTTTTCACCATACTGTACCACAGCTCCCAGGTAGGCTTTTTTCTGGACAATTTTGTCTTTTTCGCGGCTGTCAATGATCAGGGGTTGCACGCCGGATCGGACAGCTTCCTGTTCTGATTCCGGACTCTGGTTGGGGTCAATAAAGGTGAACTGAACCATGCCGTGTGAAATCCGGGAATATTCCGTAAGCAGGTCTTTGAAATCCCTGCGGGTGGTTGCTATATTCGGTGGCAGATCGCGCGTGAAGTAAGCCTTCACCGTAACGGGCCTGTTCAGATTCTTCAGGATGTCCTTTGTGGCTTTGCTGAGTGTATATCGCTTGTCGGCAGTAAAGTCCAGCCGCAGGAAGAACGTATCAGAAAGCAGGTTCAGTAAAACAACTATTCCGGCAACGAGAATAACAACAGAATAAAGGGATGTCTTCTTCTTCATACGTTATCGGTTATATTACGTCGTACAAGAACAAGTTCAGTGGCAAACAACCCGGCAAAAATCAGGGAAAGAAAGTAGACGAGATCCTTTGTATCCAGCACCCCTCTGGAAATGGATTCAAAATGGGACTGCAGGCTCAGGTATCCGGAGATTTTGCCGGGAAGCCCGGATAGTCCGTTTGCCAGAAGGCCGAAAAGAAGGTGGAAAAATATACCGATGAAGAGGGATGAGAGCAGGGCAACGATCTGGTTATTGGTTACCGAACTGGTAAAGAGGCCGATGCTGATGTAGCAGGCGCTCATCAGCAGAAGACCCAGGTATCCGTTCCAAACGGCTCCATGGTCAACCGGACCAAGGCTCCATACGGTAAAGTAGTAAGGAAGGGTGAGGGCAAGGGCAATGGCTATGAGGATCAGAGCGGCAAGGAATTTCCCCGTAACAATCTGCCAGTCGGTAACCGGCCGGGTAAGCAGGAGTTCTATTGTGCCGCTTCGTTTTTCTTCGGCAAACATGCGCATGGTAATGGCGGGAATGAAGAAAAATAACGTCCAGTAGGCGATTCCGAAGAATCCCTGCAGGGATGCCTGCCCAACCAGAAAAACATCGGCACCAAACAGCCAGGTGAAAAATCCGCTGAAACCAAGAAACAAAACCAGCAGAATATACGCTGTGAGCGAATCAAAGAAAGTATGCAGTTCACGCTGTGCAATAATCCATGTAGCTTTCATCGTACCAGTTTTTAGCGAAACGTCTATCAGTTCATGGTAAGTTCCCGGAAAATGTCTTCCAGTTTTGTTTCAACGGGAGTGAGTTCGGTCAGGAACCAACCTTTGGAAACGCAGAGAGAAAAAACCTGTCGGCGGTTCGATATTCCTTCTCTGCTTTCGATTTCAAAACTGCCGGCTGTCCCTTCCAGAGGATGAACAAGAATCACTCCTTCAAGGCCTTTCAGGGCAGTGAAGATCTCATTGCGCGGAGCTCCTTCGATGGTCACTTTGAGTAATTCATGCCCCTGTGCCTGTTTTCTCAGGTCGGCAGGGGTTCCGTTGGCCACAATTTTCCCTTTACTGATTATGAGGATGCGGTCGCAGGTTGCTTCTACCTCGGCCAGAATATGGGACGAAAGAATCACGGTCTTTTGCCTGCCAATCCGTTTGATAAGTTCGCGGATTTCGACAATCTGGTTCGGGTCAAGGCCCGATGTGGGTTCGTCGAGAATCAGCACGGCCGGATCATGGATGAGCGCCTGGGCAAGGCCGACGCGCTGTTTGTATCCCTTGGAAAGCTCTCCGATTTTTTTGTGCTTTTCCCCGCTCAGACCGCATATTGATACCATTTCCCGTATGCGGTCAGGAATCCTTTCCTTCTCCAGTCCCTGTAAACTGGCAACATACCAGAGATAATCAATTACCCCCATTTCCTGGTACAAGGGATTTGTTTCGGGCAGGTAACCAATGAGGCGCTTTACTTCCACCGGATTTTCGGTTACCGAAATCCCTCCCACCCGGATGTCTCCTGTATCGGGAGCAAAAAAGCCCGTAATGGCTTTCATCGTCGTGGTCTTCCCTGCTCCGTTGGGTCCAAGAAAACCAACAATTTCTCCGGTCCTGACCGTAAAGCTGATATCATCCACAGCCTTTTGACTGCCGTATTTTTTGGTGACATTTTGTACCACAACATCCATAGTCTCGGAATTACTTTTGATTTCTTATACTTCCGGATCGTAAATCCGGAGGGCAGGATGGCTGCAAAATTACACAGGGGCGTATATTTTGGAAACCGTAAAATGTTAATATTTCTTAAAACACAGGAGGCAAACTTTGTGGCTTTTCACTTTTCGCCATTCGGGGCGCAGTTTCAAAACTGCCGGCCACCAAACAAATTCTCTGGCGGGGGATGAAGGGAAAACGAAATGCCATAATATCTCCTTCGGGCCGATATTGCCAGCGTAAACCATGTGCCTGGTATGTGACGGAACAGGCCATCTTCTGTTACTGTTTTCACGAATAATTATGTAACTTTGGATATGGTATAGTTTACTCTTCACCAATAAACCAAAGCATATGGCGTTCGAATTACCTCCCTTACCTTATGCGGTACAGGCACTTGAACCGTTCATTTCGGCCCGTACACTGGAATTTCATCACGGGAAACACCATCAGACCTATGTAAACAACCTGAATGGCCTTATCCCGGGCACAGCCTTCGAAACAACTTCCCTGGAAGAGATTATTAAAAAGGCCGATGGCCCGATTTACAACAACGGAGCACAGGTATGGAATCATACCTTTTATTTCGACTCCCTTTCCCCCTCGCCGCTTTCGGAACCTAAGGAACCGCTGGCCGGGGCAATAGAACGTGATTTTGGTTCCTTTGAGGCCTTCAGGGAAGAATTTACCAAATCGGCCCTCACACTTTTCGGAAGCGGTTGGGCCTGGCTGGTAAAGGACGGAAATGGAAAGCTCTTGATTGTCCAGGAATCCAATGCCGGAAATCCCTTGCGAAAAGGACTGGTTCCCCTTATGACGTGCGATGTATGGGAACATGCCTATTACCTCGATTACCAGAACCGCCGGCAGGAATATATCAGCGCATTCTGGAAAGTCCTTGACTGGGGAAAAGTATCAGCAAGATACTGATATAAAGATAAATACAGAAATTAAGGAAATCCCTGACACCTGATTCAGGATAAAAAGTTATTTTTGTCGCAAAATAGAATCTATGGTTCCACGCATTGCTTTTTACGATACAAAGCCTTACGACAAGGAAGTTTTCAACAAGGCAAATGAATCCTTTGGGTATGAGATCAAGTACCTGAAATATCACCTTTCGGAAGAGACAGTGAACCTTGCCGAGGGGTACAATGTTGTTTGCGCCTTTGTGAACGACGAAATTACGGCTCCGGTTATTGACCGCCTGCATGCTCTGGGGATAGGGCTCATTGCCCTGCGCAGTGCAGGGTATAACAATGTCGATTTTCAGGCCGCATTTGGCAAGGTTCATGTGGTAAGGGTACCTGCCTACTCCCCGCATGCCGTTGCCGAACATACCGTGGCCCTGATGCTGACACTGAACCGTAAAATTCACAGGGCCTATTACAGGACAAGGGAAGCCAATTTTTCCCTGCAAGGTCTGATGGGTTTTGATTTTTACCAAAAAACGGCAGGGGTAATCGGAACCGGTAAAATTGGCAAGGTGCTTATTGACATATTGCTGGGTTTTGGCATGAAGGTTATGGCCTACGATGTTTTTCCCGACAAGGCCTTCGCCGAATCGCGCAAAATTGAATATGTAGATCTGGATACCCTGTACCGCGAATCCCATGTTATTTCCCTTAATTGCCCGCTGACGAAGGAAACCGAATACATGATCAACAAGGATTCCATTGAAAAAATGCGCGACGGGGTAATGATCATCAATACCGGGCGTGGAAAACTCATCCGCACAGCCGACCTTATTGAAGGCCTGAAATCAGGGAAGGTGGGATCAGCCGGACTCGATGTTTACGAGGAAGAAGGGGATTACTTTTTTGAAGACAAAAGCGAGACCGTGCTTACCGATGACATCCTGGCAAGACTGCTTGCTTTCAACAATGTCATCATTACTTCGCACCAGGCTTTCTTTACCAGGGAAGCTTTGCATAACATTGCCGATACCACCCTTCGCAACATTCAGGAATATGCCGGGGGCGGTTATCTTGCCAATGAAATCTGCTACCAGTGTGTACTCAAAGGTAAAAGCAATTGTCTGAAAGACGGGAAAAAACGTTGCTTCTGATCAGCCAAAAAGATAAGGATTGCTGCCCCCGTCAATGCTGAACGTCTGCCCTGTAATAAATTCCGAAAGGGGAGAGAGGAGAAATAAAGCCAGCGAGGCCAGATGATCAGGGTTGCCCAGTTTTTTCACCGGTACCGATTCCTGCAATTTCTGCCTGGCTTCCTCCACGGAAATTTGCTTTTCGGCTGCTGTATTTTCCAGAATACGATTCAGAGCAGGGGTGTTGTGGTAACCGGGGGCCAATATGTTGATGGTGATACCCATAGCAGCTGTTTCGCTGGCAAGGGTTTTAAGATATCCAGTGACGGCAAGGCGCAGTGAAGTGCTTAATACCAGGGAAGGAAGAGGGTGTTTTACCGAAATGCTTTCAATACTCACAATTCTTCCATATTGTTGTTGAACGAACAAGGGAATCAGTTCATTGAGCCATTCCATCTTCCAGCGGAAAAGAAGGGAATAAGCATTGTCAGCGTCAGCAGGTTTGCAGTCTGCAGCCTTTTTAACAGGAGGACCGCCTGCATTCAGAACAATTCCACCCAGCATTTTTTCGTCGATAAATGGAAGCACCTTTTTCAGGAACCGGGGTTGGGTTATGTCGCCTGCCAGCGTTGTGATCAGTCTGGGATACATTTGCTGAAGGGGAGCCAGCTTTTCGGCGGTTCTTGAGATGGCAATCACTTCGGCATTTTCCCTGGCCAAAGCCCGGGCAATGGCATTTCCAAATCCGCTGCCGGCACCGGTTACAATAAATACTTTCCCTGTAAGCTGCAGATCCATAAATTTTTTGCAGAAAAACACCGCACCGAATGAAAATGTTCACAGGGCAAAAGGCTTGAGAAACACCGGAGATTGTCCCATTCAGAAAAATGCAGTGGATTCCGGTGTTTAACGGTCTTTTTCGGTGCGGAAAGCCGGTCCGGGTATTCCTCTTCTGCAGGTACGAAGTTGCAGCAAAAACCAGAAAGCCATTATCAGCAACAGAAGCATGAGAATAATCCGCCACCAGGGTGCGGGTCTGGATCGTTGCCGGATAGCCATAATTCAGAGAGTTTCTGCAAAAGTATGATCTTTTGAACAGTTTGCTGAAAAAATTGTTGTATATTAAACCAAAAACAAAAAAATTTAACATCTTTTCCTATGAAAAAGCCAAATTGGATTCAGACCGTCCTGTTTTCAGGGACAATGATGGCACTTGTCCTTCTTACATCCGGTGCCAAAGATCCCAAAAACGACATGAATAATGCACAGGCTGTGCAGTTTGAACAACCGCCCCTGGGGTATGCGTACAATGCGCTGGAGCCATATATTGATGCAATGACAATGGAAGTTCACTATTCAAAGCATCATGCTGCCTATACGAAAAATTTCAATGCGGCCCTGGCTGAAGCAAACATAAAGGAGAAAAATATCGAAGCGATTTTTGCCCGGATTTCTCAGTATCCGGCAGCTGTAAGAAACAATGGCGGCGGATATTACAACCATAATCTTTTCTGGCAAATCATTGCTCCCGGTGGATCCAAATCCCCGCAGGGAGAGCTTTTAGAGGCCATCAACAAGAATTTCGGATCGGTGGATGCTTTTAAAGAAGAATTTTCAAAGAAGGCCATGAGCGTATTTGGCTCCGGATGGGCCTGGCTTATTGTGTCAGACGGAGAGCTTAAAATTACTTCTACTCCCAACCAGGACAATCCTCTGATGGATGTGGTTGCCGAGCGTGGCAGGCCTGTGATTCTGATCGACGTATGGGAGCATGCCTATTACCTGAAATACCAGAACCGCCGGAAAGAATATGTTGATGCTTTCTGGAATGTAATTAACTGGGATCAGGCCTTAAAGAATTACCTCGGTAAGTAAAGAAACCCTCTCAGAGGTTCAGAATCAGTTCCTCAAGACTTCTCTTTGGCACGTGATGGACATTGTGTTCATCACGCCAGTATTTATAATCCCCGTTAGCAGGCATGGGTTCTATCACCACTTTTTCAGTCGGTTTTCCGAGGGCGATTACCTGAAGGATTTCATACTGTTCAGGAATACCAAGGTTTTTGCGCAATAGTTCCTTATTGACAGATCCGATAATGCAACCGCCGTATCCTTTTTCGGCGGCTCCCAGCAGAATGCTCTGTGCGGCAATTCCGTGGTCACAAAAGTACTGGTCTGAAATGGATGTATCACCCAGCATAATGATATAGGCAGACGGGCGTTCTCCTTCAGCAGGGCCTTTCCAGTTTTTAAGGTAGGCTGCCCAGGCGAGGCAGGGAAATATAAGCTTATTGTGCTCAGGTGTCCATGAAAGAATGTATTTAAGAGGTTGTGCATTCTTTGCCGAAGCGGAGTGCCTGGCCAGGTCAACCAGGGAAACCAGTTCTTCCCTGCTGATGGCATGCGATTCATCAAACCGCCGGTAACTGCGGTTTTTTATAATCAGATCCCTGAGATTCATGGTGGTTTTTTGGCAAAATTAATGATTTCCTTCGCTCATAAGCTATCAGGGGATGAATGACAATAGCATGGTATTCCAGAGTTTCAGAGTTTCAAGGATTTCCGATTTCCGATTTCCCATTTCCTATTAACGTGTTCTGGTTTTTATAGCGTGATCAAGGACAGGAAATTGGAAATGGGAAATGGGAAATTTTCAGTGATTTTCGATTTCCCACTAATGAAGTTCCAGAGTTCCAAAGTTCCAGCGTGGAGCGTAGAGCATAGAGCGTAAAGCATTGGGCTTAGAGTATAGGGCAGAGCATGGTATTCCAGAGTTTCAGAGTTTCAAGGATTTCCGATTTCCGATTTCCCATTAATGAGGATTTCCGATTTCCCATTTCCTATTAACGTGTTCTGGTTTTTATAGCGTGATCAAGGACAGGAAATAGGAAATTGGAAATAGGAAATTTTCAGTGATTTCCGATTTCCCATTTCCTATTAACGTGTTCTGGTTTTCATAGCGTAATCAAGGACAGGAAATTGGAAATGGGAAATGGAAAATTTTCAGTGATTTTCAATTTCCTACTAATGAGGATCCAGAGTTTCAAAGTTCCAGCGTAGAGCGTAGAGCGTAAAGCGTAAAGAGGGGTATTGGGTTTATAGTGCAGAGCATTGTTTATTTAGCGTAGAGCGTGAAGCGAATGGCAAAAGATCTTTCCATTTCCCCGTTAGGGGATGAAGGAAATTGATGTGGTGATGTAAACCATATCTTTTTCCCCGTAGGGGATTAAGGAACGGGTTCCAAGGTTCCAGGGTTCCAGAGTTCCAGAGTTCCAGCATAGAGCGTGTAGCGTAAAGCGTATGGCCCTGACTGAATAGCGAACGGCACGCTTCAGCCCCTGTAAAACAACGCCTTAATAATATGCCACACCATGTTCGGATTTTCCTTCAACCTGCGGGTTGAATACCCAAACCAGTGCTTCCCAAAAGGAACATACACCCGCATGGTATGTCCTTCTTTTACAATGGAACTGCGAAGGTCGGGTGTAACCCCGTACAGCATCTGAAATTCATAACGGTTGCGGGGAACATTGTATTTCGAAATCAACTCATATGCCTTTTGCACCAGGTACTTGTCATGTGTTGCAATCCCAACATATATGCCATTCCTCAGCATAAAATCCATGTCTTCCACAAAGTGGTCACGTACCTCCTGATAGCCTTTATATGCTATGCTTGCCGGTTCAACGTAAATTCCTTTGCACAGTCTGAAGTTCAGGGGATACTGCTCACTATGGAGATCAAGCAGGTTGTGAAGATCATCCAGGGTACGTTTCAGATACGCCTGAACCACAATGCCTACATGGCCGGGAAATTCGGCTTTCAGCTTGCGAAACAGCTCAAACTCCCTGTCAACACAGCTTGAATCTTCCATGTCGATGCGGACGAAATTGTTCTTTTCGGCCGCTTTTTTCACCACGTCGCGAAGGTTCTGATAACAAACTTCCTTGTCGAGCAACAGGCCAAACATGGAGGGCTTTACTGAGAAATTGCCGTCAATGCCTTCTGAGGTAATGCGCTCAATGATGTCGATATAGGCCTTGCGGTTTGCTTCGGCTTCATCAAGCCGTGTTATATACTCCCCAAGGAGGTCGATGGTGACCTTGATTCCATTGTTATTTAAGTCCTTTGCCGCTCTGATGGCATCTTCAATTTTTTCTCCGGCTATGTACCTGCATGAGAAAATCCAGACCAGTTTCTTGGGCATGTATGGCAAAAGCCAGGCGATGAATTTTTTTATCATAATATTGAATTTGTACCTGAATTAATCCGGACAAAGGTATATAGGTCATCTTTTAAATTTGTATGACGTTTATCAGTATTAGGAGTGATTTACAGCATAGGGATATTATAAAATTACATTTTTCAGTTCCTCCGGCAGGACTGTAAATGATCAGCCGGTTGAGCTGATGCGTCAACCGGCTGATATGGGATGAACGAAATGCTGTTAACGGACAATGATTCTGGTTGCCTGAACAAAGTCTGCGTTGAAAAATTTCAGGATATAAACCCCGGGAGAAACAGCATTCAGGTTTATCAGTTCATGGTAAGCCCTGTCGCCTGAAAGGTGCCTGTTCATTATTGTTCTGCCCTGGACGTCCAGTATCTCCAGTTCCAGAGTGGTAATTTTCCTGAACTCAGCTTTGAAATACAGATGATCTGATGCCGGATTGGGATAGACAGCAAAGTGCACGGGCTGGTCTTCGGGGTTGGTGATTCCGGTAGTCAGATGCAGGAAAACGGAGTCGGTATCGGGGCAACCATATTCATTGGTAACCCGCACCCAGTACCAGCCCTGGGAGATGGCAGGATAGGTCTGGTCGGTTGAACCGTCCTGCCAGTAATAGGATGCAAATCCACTGCCTGCATCCAGCACTACAGGACCCACGGTCTGGTGGATCGTATCGTTTATTCCGCCCAGGTTGACCACCGGACTTGGATTGACGGTGAATTGTTGTATAAGGGTATCATTTTCCGGCCTGAGGTCACCCTGCATACTGGTGAAGATGGCAATCGAGGAGGGACCGGATGGTTTGACCGGCCATTTTTTGATGGTGAAGTTTACGGTGCCGGAAGGAGCCAGTGTACTCTGCAGAGTGAGGGTGTCTTTCACCACAGGGTGTCCGTCCAGTATATAGTAAACCGGAATTTTTTTGTTGGCCGGGTAGGGCGGTGTTCCGAAATTCTTTATGGTTACAGTAATACCATTAAACTGGGCCGAACACAATGCCGTATCACCAATCCACCTGGTAATTCCCACATCATCAATCACCAGCTGAATTACAACGGTATCGCGTGAGAAGCATCCGGAAACAGTATCGGTTACTTTTACGTAGTAAAATCCTGATTGGGTGACGGTATAAGTCTGATTGGTGCTTCCGTCGCGCCACAGGTAGGACCGGTTGGGGCCGGCTCCTGCATCCAGTAAATAGGACAATGCTTTCACGGTGGTGTCCTTTCCCAGATTGACCGGCGGATTTCCCCAGACGTGCACAGTGAATATTGCCGTATCATTGGCCGGATTGATATCTCCCGGTATGAGGGTGCTCGCCTCTATATTCCACGCACCGATTGTATTGAACGATTCGGACGGGGTGAAGGTATGATCGACATACTGCGAAGGGTACATGGGAGAGGACAGGGTTACCGTGTCATTTGTCCAAAGGCCTCCGTCAATTCGGTATGCTACGGCGATCTTTTCACCCGCTGAGATGGTATCTGTACCACTGTTTTGCACACGGATCCGGATTTGTTTTGAACCCTGGGGCAGACAGCTGTTGGCCGGCTGAATAAGAGCCGTGGGCGAAACATCATGAATAACAAGATGGATAAAGGCGGTATCATAGGCCGGGCAATCGTGAACATCGGTCACCCTCACCCAGTGATACCCCATAAAACGGGCAATGTATGTCTGGGTAGTATCTCCGTTGTTCCACAGATAGGTTTTATATCCGGGTCCGGCATCAAGCTGGTAGGTAAGGCCGTAAATAACCGTATCGGGTCCTATGTTCACGGTGGGATATCCAAATACAGTGACATTCCGCTGCAGTGTATCGTTGGCCGGCAGGCTGTCGTATTTAAAGGAGAGGAACGTTTTCAGAGAGTAGGTTCGTTCCTGGCTCATATCGAGATCATTGCCGGCAAACGTGTACGTGGTGAAACTGCCGGGATACAACCGGGACGTTAGAATTTTTTTCCCTGTATTTATCGGCCCTCCTTCAAATGTAAATCCAACATGGATGGTGTCGCCGGGCGAAAGAGTGTCGTTTCCCGCATTGAATATTCTTATGGTAACATGTTCCTGCGTTCCGAGTTCACAGGAATTTAACGGATGAAGAATGGAATCAAGCGCCAGATTGATGGTCAGTTTTTCAACAACCGTTGTGTCATAGTTAGTACATCCGTTTCCTCTGGTGTCGGTTACGCGTACAATGTATTTGCCTTTGCCCGGAATCGGAAGGGTGCTGGCGGTTGACCCGTTGTAATACCAGTAGTAATCGTAGTTGGGATCGAAATGGGGATGCAACACGATGGTGTCAGGACGCGAGGAACGCATGGTATCCAGCAAACCGATCTGAGGCAACGGATAGATGTCGATGATTTTGGTGGCTGTGTCGTTGGGTACCGGCTGGTAAAAATATAAATCCGTTTCGTTGTTGGTCCATGCTTTTACGGTATAATGACCGGGAGCGCTGAGGTTGACCGGCCGTGTGAAGGTCAGCAAAACAGAATCCCCGGAAGAAAGATTGCTAGTCAGGGTTATTGTGTCCGACACAACAGGATTATTATTCACTTTTGCTTTCAGATAGATTTTTTCGCCTGACTTTACTTTTCCTTTTCCATAGTTTTTAACATAGACTTTCAGGTAATTGGAATTGTCATTCAGACAGGCTGTGCTGAGATCTTTGAAGGAGGAAACCCCGATGTCGATAGGCGCTTCATAAATACGGAACAGATCAATTCCGACCCCTTCGTAGGTGGTTAAAAGGTCACTTTCGAAGTGGAAACGGAATTTTACCAGGGGCTGGTTGGCACAGGCAGCGGGGAGGAACTGCCGTGCGGTAACCCAGCCGTTGCTGGCCGAATCCCACCCCGGTGAGTTGAGGGCTGAAACCATCGGGCTGTTGTACCAATACCATGGATAAGTATAGGGATCTTTGGGTACAATATGCCAGGAACTTCCGTTATCGGTTGAATATTCCAGCCGCAGGCCGTCACGGTCCTTTTCTGTTTCGTGCCAGAGTTTGAATTCAACAATGGGTTTCTCCAGGCCGGTGAAGTTGAAACAGGGGCTTTCAAGATACGATGAATCGTCGTCGAGGTAATAACTGGTGAGGAATGTTTTCCATGCTTTGAGGCCGGAGGCTGTGGTCTTAAGGGTAAATCCGCTGGGCATACCCTGCTGCCAGGTTGAGTTTTTGCCATAAGGCCTCCAGAAGCTGATACTCTGTTCAAAATCATCGGTATATGGTGGGGTACTGTATGGCAGTGAATAGATAACTGTATCAGTCTGATCATTGGAATTGTCTTCATCTCCGGGGTAAGAGGTGCGGGCATACACTGAAGTGAATACCTGTGGTACCGACAGGTCAGCTTTCTGAGCAAAGGTATAAATGACGCTGTCGTCAGGTGCAATGTTCTGGTTTATGTTTTCGGTTACCCATGATTGTCCTCCGTTAAACGAATAACTCACAGGAATGGGGGCATTGGCTGTCTGTGCGCCGTAATTTTTAACGACAACCGTCACGGGTTCGGCACTGGAAAGACCGCATCCCGTTGAAGGAGAAATCCAGCGTGAAACACCAACATCTTTGGCAACAAAATCGCCAATAACCAGGAAGTCATCAATATTCCATCCGCTGTAACTGCGGCTGTCGGACGTTGGGCCAAGGGTGAAACGCACTTTCAGATTGTTTTTGCGGGCCATAGCCAGAGGAAGCGGATAGTTTCTGAAATTCCAGAGGTTTTCCGAAACCGTTCCCCCGTCCATTTCATTTCCATAGAATTTAACCCAGTTCACTCCGTCGGTACCTGCCTGTATCTGGGCATCGTCCTGGTAATAAATATTAAACCACCTGTAAAAGCTGATATTGACGTCTTTAAAATATTTCAGATCCAGGGGTGGAGAAACAGCCTTGTTCATAGCATCATAACTAACGTTCAGCTCATAGTTGCCTGGATAGGTTCCTATACCATTCAGGTCATTTCCCAGTACTTTTGTGCCACTGTAGGCAAAGGAAGGATCGGGGGACCCTCCGGTAAAGTTCGGGTCAACGACCACACCCCCCTTGCCCTGTGGGGCATCTCGCTCAAAATCCCCCGAAAGCTGCCATCCTTTATCGGTTTCAAAATCATCGATAAATATCTTCTGATAAATAGGCCTGGCCCCTGCCGGGTCGGCAGCAGAGGCAGGATACGTTTGGCCGTTGACGGTGATGGCATTGGCATCAATCTGCAGGTCGATATAGTTTCCTTCCTTTGCAGTTTCTTTCAGATCAAAGGTTACCCACACCGTATTCATTCCGAACTGCAGATTTTTATTCAGGCCGGTAAACGAAGCCACTCCTCCGCTCAGGCTTTGGGCGGAACCAAGAGGCGCCGATGCATTGAAGAAGGTGTCGGTTGTAAAATAGAGTTTAACTCCGTTCAACGCAATATCATTATCATCGGTATTTTTAGACCTGATGCTCAGATTTTGCAATGTGCAGGTACCATCATTCCCGATGACATTCAATACAATTTTTACCACCGGGTTATTCTGGGTACCGCTGGCAACAAATTGTGTGGTTGCCTGGGAGATATTAACTGTGGATATCCGGAGCGGAGAAATCTCTGTTTCGAGGATGGTGACATTATCGATACAGGTTCCGTTTCCGTATTTTGAGATTCCTTCAAAACCGATAAAAACACTGTCGGTGAGTGTTGCCGGAGGCAGGGGGATTTGCCGGAACGTCCAGTTTTCCACTGCAACAAGGTACTCGGCAAGCTGATGCCAAGCACCATTTTTGCCAATCCGGTAATAAACTTTCAACTGGTCACTGTAATTTTGTCCGCCCCAGCTCCAGGTTGCCTGGGCATGCCAGAACCGAAGCTCGGGTTTGGTTCGTCCGGTGAGGTTTACCGGAGTAGTAACCAGCATGGTTGCTTCATTATTGTAACTCTGCCATCCGAAAACCGCATTTTTCTGTCCTGCCGCGGCAGTATCCGGATAGGGGTGATCCTGCCATCGTCCGCCCTGCATGTATTCCCATGGAATCAGCTGGACTCCGCTCCGCTTGATTTCCGTCCAGCCATCGGGTTTGGCCCCGCTTTCAAACGTCTCGAACAGTAAGGTAGCCTGGCCAAAGAGCGATACGCCCAAAATCCAGAGGCTAATTCCTGGCAGGAGTATTTTTTTATTCATTGCAGCAGGATTTTAGATTCATTTGGTTTACGATAAACGTTTCCACGAAGTTACGTTAAATGGTTGAAAAAATTTTTTTCGTGCAATGCAAAATCATGTATATTAGACTGTTTGTGTTATATCGGGGATTGTTCGGTCAATACGTGCAGGATGTACGTCAAAATGCAGGGGGGTGAGCAACAAATTTGCGCATTTTTGCGTAAAAGTACTACAGACGATGATGAAACATTAAAATGACTGGTTTGGAATACACACAAATGTTTTTTTGTGAACGATTCATCCCGTTAGTGCGCAGGACCGTTGTTTCCCTGGTAGTTCTGGCCGGAATGTGGTTTCATCCTTCCGGTGTATCGGCCCAGACCGATCGCGAATTCTGGTTTGTCGCGCCTGATATTACAAAGTATCACAACGGAGAAACGCCTATCTTTTTTTATTTCACCACCACTGATCTGCCGGCCACTATTAGGGTTGATATGCCGGCCAATCCGTTGTTTCCGGTATTTACTTTTTCGATGGCGGCTCATTCATCCTATAAGCTGGACGTTTCAGCTTATGTAGCCCAGGTGGAAAACCGTTACGATTACCGCGACGGAATTCCGGGAAAGAGCAATAAAGCCATTCACATTGTTTCAGACAACTTAATAACAGTATACTACGAATGCTCCATGCAGAACAATCCCGATATTTTTTCTCTTAAGGGGAAAAATGCCTTAGGGACAGAATTTTTTGTTTCTTTTCAGGAGCGGATGTTCAACATGAGCCAGTCATCCTGGCAGGAACCTGCTTATTCCTCCTTTGAAATTGCTTTTACCGAAGATAATACCTTTATCACACTCGAAATTCCACCGGGAAAACAGATATACAATGGTTCCAATCCGCCTCTTACAGGGACGGTGGTTCTGGGGCCTTTTCATCGTGGGGAATCTTACTCAGGCGCACCGGCCATACGGAAGTACGCCCCCTATATTCCGAAAACCGGATACTACTCATGGGACAAGTACTTTGGCCGGGTAGGTGCCGATCACCTGAATGGAGTGCGCATCAGAACCAACGGAAAAAAGGTTGCCATCACTTTGAAAGATGATTCAATGAAGGCTCTGGTGGGCGGGTGTTATGACCTGGCCGGCGACCAGACAGTTCCGGTGAATATCGTCGGGAAAACATACATTGCCATGAAGGGCCAGCTTTCTGTGGGGAACCTGAATACCACCTATTACAATCCTCCTCCGCCAAATCCGGTCTACCAGGAAGTTGTGTATGCTCTGGCCACACGGAACAATACCCGTATTTTCGTAAACAGCGAAGCGACCCCCCGGGCAACCCTCAACGCAGGGCAGTCGTATATGTACCAATTGACTTCGGCCGAACAATACGTTAAAATCTGGACCCCTGATTCCGGTTTTTACTGCCTCCAGATTTCAGGTTGGGGATGTGAAATGGGCGAGGCTGTTCTTCCTCCGGTTGACCAGTGCACAGGCTCTACACAGGTGGGCTTTACCCGTTCCCATTACCCGGGAGAACAATTTTACCTTAACATCATGGTTCGCAAAAAAGCGAAAGGAGGGTTTCTTCTCAACGGGGCCTATAATGCACTGCTCGATTCTACCAAATTTATTGACGTACCCGGCACTGAGTGGGCTTATGCCCGTATTGGCCCTATTTCGGAGGCAGTTATTCCCCGAAATGTTTCCACAATGGTCAGTAATACTAAAGATGTTTTTCACCTTGGATGTATTTCGGGTGGACCCTCTTCCGGTACCCGTTACGGTTACTTTTCTGATTATAATCCGCTGAAGGTTGAGGCCTATATTACAGAATCCGGTTCTCAGGATATCCGTTTGTGCTTTGGAAAATCAGCCCAGATTGTGGCCCGGGGTGGGGTGTTTTACCGATGGACTCCCACCACATATCTGTCCGATTCTACTATTGCGTACCCGGTTGCAAAACCACCCAGGACAATTACCTACAAGGCGTTTGTTTCAGGCGCCTGCGATCAGATTGATTCCACGGTGATCTCCATCCAGGTTTCCAATCCGGTGGAAGCCAGGTTCACTATTGATACCACCTTTGGATGCGCTCCCCTCCGGATCAAAATCAGGGATCAGTCGTACGGAGTGAAAAAATCCTTCTGGAAGATGGGCGACGGATATTCGTTTATAGCCATTTCACCTACCCTGGGAGTGCGGGATAGTGTTTTCCATTATACCTATCAGCAGAAGACCCGGCCGGCTGTAACCCGCAACCTGATGCTGATTGTCGAAAATCCTGATCAATGCCGCGATACCCTCATACGCCCGGTCATTGTTTACCCCGAGGTAACCGCTGAAATGACTGCCATGCCCGATACCGGATGCCACCCCCTGGGGGTACTCTATACCAACACCTCCAAAAATGCCGATGCTTACCAATGGGAATTCGGTGACGGAGCCTCATCGTCCGATACAATTCCCTTTCATATCTTTAATAATTATACCAACAGGGAACAAACTTATCATACCCGTCTGGTTGCCCGTTCGCAATATTATTGCTACGACACAGTCTATAAAAACATCCATGTTTACCCTTATTTGAAAGCCGATTTTACAGTAAGTCCGGTCGAAATATGCGCGCCTTACACCGTCACAATAACCAATAATTCCCAGGGTGGTGCCGGCATCAAAACAGTATTCTGGGATTTCGGCGACGGAACCACCAGCAACGATACGGCAAAAATCATTGCCCATACCTATACGAATGTTACCGATACCATTCAGACAAGAACACTGCGGCTTGTTATCGGCAGCGGCAACGGATGCTTCGACACACTGACCCGCACTATCAAGGTGTATCCTGATGTGTTCTCATCGTTTACAATGGATAGAAATATCGGGTGCCACCCGTTGACCGTCAGTTTTACCCCGCCTTCGAACAACATTCCCGTGAGCTGGCAATGGGATTTTGGCGACGGTGGATCCTCCAGCCTGTCCAATCCGTCGCATATTTTTCTTAACAACAGCCCCAGAGGGTACGATACAGTTTTTAATGTCAGACTGGTGGTTACTTCGCAGCATTTCTGCACCGATACGACGGTTATACCTGTTACAGTTCATCCCAATATCAGGGCTGAATTTACCGTGAGCCAGGGCGAGGGATGCGCTCCCCTTCCGGTGGTTATTACCAATAATTCCTTTGGAAAGTATCCCGGAATAAGCAATTATGACTGGAATTTCGGGGATGGCTCAACTACTTCCCAACCCCTGCCGGTTTACCAGCATACTTATCAGAATAATACCACAGCCCCGGTGCAATACAATCTCAGGCTGATTGTGAACAACCTGGGAGGGTGCAGGGATACCCTTATACGACCGGTGAGAGTTTATCCGAAGATCATAGCCGGTTTTACAGCCGATCATAAGAGCGGTTGCAATCCTCTTGATGTTCAGTTTACCAACACGTCCAATATTCCGGTAGCAAGCAGTTTTTACTGGACATTTGGCGACGGCGTATCTTCCAGCGCAGTGAATCCTCTTCACCGCTTTGAGCACTTTTTAAGCAAGGACACCACATTCAGTGTGCAAATGGTGGCCACCAGCGATTATCAATGCCGTGACACACAGAGGATGGCGATAACGGTTTATTCCTATATCAATGCCGATTTTGCTCTTGACCGGGCGAGCAAATGCTCTCCTTTTCCGGTTCAGATCACCAATAATTCCTCCGGCGGTATTACTTCCTGGTTCTGGGATTTCAGGGATGGGACCACCAGTGCGTTTCCCAATCCCTCCCATACCTATGTTAATAAAACCCTGGCCGATCAGGTGAGAAACCTCAGGCTGGTTGTGCGCAACAACCATGGCTGTGCCGATACGATGGAACGGCAGGTCACAGTGTTTCCTGAAGTGCGGGCCTCGTTTTCAGCCGACAGGCTTCAGGGATGCGAGCCGCTCACCGTATCATTCACCAATACATCCAACGAGCCGGTAGCTGATGTTTACAGCTGGACCTTCGGCAATAAAGGTACGTCTTCTCTCAGGAACCCGGTGTTTGTATTTGATAATCCTGGTCCGGCCGACAGCACATGGCTGGTAAGGCTGCAGGCAACTTCAGTGCACGGTTGCACCGATGATACGATTGTCCCCGTTACCGCCTTCGCACATATTGAAGCTGATTTCAAAGTGGCCAATCCTCAGATCTGTTCGCACGAGTCGGTTGCCATCACCAATACTTCCAGGGGAGGAGTGGTTCAGTACTTCTGGGACTTTAACGGCGACGGCGTAAACGATTCAAACCGGTCTGATGCCAGTTTCACTCAGCCATATACCAACTTTACCCCGGATCCGCTGGTTCTGCCTCTGCGTTTGGTTGTAAGAAATGCCCATGCATGTTTTGATACCCTTGTTCGTCAGGTTACGGTCTATCCAAAGATTACCGCCCGTTTTACAATGGATTCAGCCGGATGCCATCCCCTGGAGGTACATTTTAACAACCAGACCCTGAACGGAAATGCTCTTCTGGGTTCAGCCGGGAATTATGACTGGTATTTCGGCGACGGAAGCACATCCGGCGACCTGCATCCGGTTAAGACCTATTTCAATTATGGTTCAACCGACATTGTGCGCCAGGTGAAACTGGTGGCCAGTTCTCCCTATCAGTGCAGGGATTCAGTAACAAAAACCGTACAGATTTACCATCGTCCCAAAGCACTTTTTGCCGTTGACAGAACGATTTCCTGCCCGCCTTTCGATCTTCAGATTACCAACAATTCTGTTACCAGTAATGCAACCTATTACTGGGACTTTGGTGACGGACAACAACAGAATACCTCATCAAAGGCGACCTTTGTACACCGTTACACCAACGACGGGATCAATGTGGCGGAATACCTTCTGAACCTCAGGGCTGTGAGCAACCACGGATGTGATGATGAAGCTTCTCTTACAGTAAGTGTTTATCCTATGGTTACGGCCGCCTTTGATTATGATGCGGCCGGCTGTTCTCCGCTGACAGTTAGCTTTACCAACCGTTCCCTCAATGCAAACTTCTACAAATGGGAATTTGGCGATGGAAAGGTATCGGTTGCCGAGCATCCTTCTGTACGGTTTGTGAATACCGGAGCGTCCGATCTGCCAATATCCGCAAAGCTTATTGCCACATCCCTTTACAATTGCTCTGATACACTGGTAAAAAACGTTACCGTTTACGGTCAGCCGGTGGCAGAGTTTGATCCTTCTCCGGTTTTTCAGGTCTTCAAGCCATTTCCTCAGGTTCAGATTGCCAACTATTCCAATTTGCAATCAGCATGGAATTATGATTGGACCTTTGGCGACGGAACCATTTCGGCTGACAAATCACCGCAGTTTATAAAAACCTACCAGACATGGGGAAGGAATGACCGGAACAATGAATTCAATATCATCATGCGGGCTTACAATCCGCTTCATCCGCAATGTGCTGATACGGTTTCGCACATAATCCGCATCATGCCTCCGGTACCTGAAATTGCAATTACCAACAACAACCCAAACGGGTGTGAACCGTATGAAGTTGGCTTCAAGACGGTTTACCAGTATGCCTTTACCGATTCATTCTACTGGGATTTTGGAGACGGAACCTTTTCAAGGGAGGTTGAACCGGTGCACGTTTACCAGCATGCCGGAACATATACGGTTCAGGTTACCGTTACCGGGGATGGAGGGAAAAACAGCGCATACAAAACGGTGATTGTGCATCCCACACCGGTGGCTGACTTCGATGTAGCCCCCCGGGTAGCCCTTCTGCCTGATGCGGAAGTTAAAGGCTTCAATAAATCCCAGCTGGCGGTTACCTACCTGTGGGATTTTGGCGACGGAGGCCTTTCGTCCGAAAAAGATCCGGAGCACCTTTATAAAAAGCTGGGAAAGTACACCGTTAAATTAACCGTATGGTCAGAATACGGATGCGTTGATTCCATTACCAAACCTGAAATTATCAGTGTGGAAGGGGAGGGAATGATTGAGTTTCCGAATGCTTTTACTCCCAATATGGCAGGGCCTTCTGACGGCCATTATGCCAATCTTACCGATCAAAACATCAACGACATTTTCCATCCCAAACATGCAGGTGTCAAAGAGTACCATCTTGAGATCTATACACGCTGGGGTGAAAAGATATTTGAGTGCGACGATGTTATGGTGGGATGGGACGGATACTACAAGGGAAAGCTTTGCAAGCAGGACGTATATGTATGGAAGGCAAAGGGTAAGTTCTGGAATGGCAGGGAGTTTATGAAAGCCGGCGACGTCACGCTTCTGCATAAAAAAGATTAGACGGGCAGCTATGTGGATGAAGAGGTTTATATTGCTTTTGGTTATTTCGTCTTTCATGGGCATGACAAAGGCCCAGGTTGACAGGGAATTCTGGTTTGTGGTTCCTGTTGTTACCCAGGATTATCCCTCAGCTGGAGCACCCCAGACTTTTCTGAATATAACCACGCACGACCTTCCGGCACACATCACGATTGACATGCCAAAAGAACCGTTGTTTACGCCAATCCAGATTACCATACCTGCTTTCACCACCCAGCTGGTGGATCTGACAGCCCGGCTCGGGATCATTCAGAACACATGGAAACCCGGAGGGAAGAACAATAAAGGGCTTCATATCGTATCGGATAATTACATCAACGTTACTTTCGAATCGAACAAGGCCAATAATCCTGAAACCTTTACCCTCTTTGGACGGAATGCCCTTGGGAGTGATTTTTACACTTCTTTTCAGACCGATATGATGAACTGGAACGAAGCTACATGGACTACACAGGGTTATTCGGCTTTTGACATCGTATTTACCGAAGACAATACGACAATTGACCTTTATATTCCGGCAGGGAAAGGTTTATACAACGGAGGAGGTCCTCCTCTTTCAGGACATGTTATTCTCGGGCCTTTTATGCGGGGTGAAACGTTTACCGGCATACCTGCCTGGCTGCACAATCTTGAAGTAACTCCCAAACTGGCCAATGATGTTTACGGGCGTTCCGCTGATGATCATCTTGCCGGGCTGAGGATTGTGGCCCAGGGCGGCAAGAAAATTGCCGTTACCGTGAAGGACGATGCGGTAAAGAGCCTGGTTGGCAATTCCCTGAACCCGGTACAATGCGACCTGCTGGGCGATCAGATTGTTCCGGTAACCATGCTCGGCAAACAATATATAGCATTCCGCGGGCAGTTGCAGACAGGCAGCCTCGCTACCAATTATTACAATCCACCGCCTGCCAATCCCGTGGTTCAGGAAAGGCTGTATATTCTGGGAGTAGCTAACAATACTTCCCTTTACATAAACGGTGTTTTTGTGGCTACCATCAATGCGGGAGAAACGTTTGTATACCCCATGAGCACCGACATTGCTGTTGTTTCTTCCCCCAATCAGCCGTTTTATTGTTATCAGGTTACCGGAGTTGGAAACGAACTCGGGGATGCCCTTCTGCCTCCTACTGACAGGTGCACGGGTTCCTCGCAGGTGGGATTTAGCCGGCCTTCCAATACCGGGGCACTTCAGCTGAACATCCTTGTAAGGAAAACCGGCAAGGATTCCTTCCTGCTGAACGGACTGCCTTCCAGCCTTCTGGAAACATCGCAGTTTACCGATATCCCGGGAACTGACTGGGCCTACCTGCGCAACCTCTCGGTTCCCTTGTCGACCATTCCTTTCGGAACCAGAACCATAATTTCCAACACCCAGGATCTTTTTCACATCGGCATAATGAACGGGGTATGGTCGTCTTCGAGTAACCTTGGAGGAGCAAGATATGCCTGGCTTTCGGAATTCAATTCTGTCCGGTTCGAAGGATTTATTTCCCCCGACGGAACCACATACAAAAGAATCTGTTATGGTGATACAGTACAGCTGGTAGCTCATGGGGGAACAGCATACGACTGGTCTCCGCGAAAATATCTTTCTGATGTTTACAGTCCTGTGCCTGTGGCGCGGCCTGACTCATCCGTAATTTATACCGCTACCATTTCAGGAGCCTGTGGCCTCAGCGATACGGTAAAGTACCGCATTGATGTTGCCCGACCAATAGAAGCCCGTTTTAATATTGATACCTCGCAGGCTTGTGCTCCTTATGCTCTGAATATCAGGGATCAGTCATACGGAGTAAAAACTTATTACTGGAACCTGGGCGACGGAACAATATTTTCCTATGGCTCAACCGAAAGCAAGGTGGCTGATACGGTACTCACGCACACCTATACCAATACCGGACCCGTTGCCCTGCTGCGAAACATACAATTAATTGTAGAGAATACTTACGGATGCCGCGATACACTGATTCGCTCTTTCACAATAAATCCTGAAGTGACTGCAGGATTCAATATTGCACCCGGAAACACCGGCTGTACGCCCTTTACGGTAGCCTTTACCAATACTTCTGCCCGCGCCAATTCCTATCAATGGAGCTTCGGCGACAATACTTCTTCCTCTGAAGTTTCGCCTGTGCACACTTATGAAAACTACGGGCCTGCCGACAGCCTCAGGAATATTCTTCTCATCGCCACTTCTTCTTATTATTGCTCCGATACTGCCTTTGCCCAGGTTACGGTGAGGCCTTTTGTCAAAGCTGATTTTACCGTTGGGCCTGATAAAGGCTGTTCCCCCCTTCAGGTAAGTATCCAGAATCGGGCCGTCGGAGGAAGCTCCATTGTTAGCTATGAATGGGATTTTGGCGACGGGAATACCAGCAATTCATCCGCCCCGGTGCTTACCCATACCTATACGAATACAACCGGTCTGGTGCAGATCCGGCAGCTTCGTCTGGTGGTCACCAACCAGCAGGGTTGCACCGATACATTGATCAGGTCAGTTACCGTATATCCCGAAGTTTCGGCTCAGTTCACACAGGATGTTGTTCAGGGTTGCAATCCTTTGACAGTAAGCTTTACCCGGCCGGTGAACAATGCTGAGGTAACATGGAACTGGGATTTCGGGCAGGGAAGTAGTTCGAGCAATCCCGATCCCATTGTGGTTTTCCGGAATGCCGGGGGGAATGATACAACTTTTACCGTGCGGCTCATTGTTACCTCTGCCAATTTCTGCCGGGATACTTTTACCAGAAACATTACTGTGTATCCCTACATTGATGCCCGGTTTACCATTGACCGGGATGAAGGGTGCGTCACCTATCCGGTTGTCATCAGCAATCAGTCGTCTGTTTTGCCCGGGATCAGCAGTTTTGAATGGGATTTTGGCGATGGTTCGCCTCTGAGCAATAGCAATTCCGCCACACTCAATCACACTTACTCCAACCCCGGGGCTGTTACACAAACCTACAACCTTCGCCTGGTTGTGCGCAACCATGCCGGTTGTACCGATACCCTTATACGGCCGGTTAAAGTGTTCCCACGGGTTATTTCAGCATTTAACCCATCGGTGTCGGCAGGATGCAATCCGCTCACCGTAAGTTTTTCCAATACTTCCAATATGCCGGTGGCTTCTTCATTCCGCTGGGATTTCGGTACGGGAGCAACTTCATCGGATGTCAATCCTATTTATGTTTTTGAAAATCGGTCGTCTTCTGATACTGTTTACCGGGTAAGGCTTATAGCCGTTTCTTCTGATCAATGCACGGATACTTCCCGGGCTGATATTACGGTATATTCATTTGTTAAGGCGGCTTTTACGGTGGATACCAATGCATTCTGTTCGCCGTTTGCTGTTGCCATCAGCAATGCTTCATCGGGAGGAATATCACAGTTTGAATGGAATTTTGGCGACGGGTCACCGGTATCAAATGTTTTAGCTCCTGCGCATACCTATGTGAACCAAACCCTTGCGCCGCAGGTACATGGGCTGAGACTGAGGGTGCAGAATCCGCACGGATGTGCCGATTCGCTGGAAAGAACTATTACGGTTTATCCTGAAGTACGGGCGGCATTTGCGGCCGATGTTACGGCAGGATGCAATCCGCTTACGGTGCAAATGACCAATCAGTCAAACATACCTGTAGCTCAGGTGTACTATTGGGAGTTCGGTGATGGGGCCAGCTCGGAGCTTCAAAATCCCCAACATACCTTTGTTCATTATGATGCCTCAGATCAGATTTACCCAATCCACCTTCATTCGGTTTCACAGTACGGCTGCTCGGATGATACCACACTGAATATTACGGTGTATTCCTATGTTGATGCCGATTTCAAAATGAACGACCAGGATGTCTGTTCAGGATTCCCCCTGCGCTTTGAAAACACCTCCATGGGAGGCATCCATCAGGTTTCCTGGGATTTTGACGGCAATGGTTCTGTTGATTCAAACGATGGTTCGCCGTTTTTCGATCATCCTTATACCAATCTGAACGATGATCCTGTAAGTTATAATGCCTTTCTGCGGGTTAATAACATTCACGGATGCGCCGATTCTGTAACTCGTCCCGTAACCGTATATCCCAAAGTGACAGCATCTTTTGCTTATGATTCGGCTGGTTGCAGTCCACTGGAAGTGCAGTTTGCCAACACTTCCCTCAGAGGATCCGCACTTCTTGGGAGCAGCGGCTTTTATGCATGGGATTTTGGCGATCAGACCAGTTCAAGCCTGGAAAATCCGACGAAGATCTTTTACAACTACAATGATTTTGACATTACCCGCACGGTGAAGCTCATTGCAACATCACAGTATTTCTGCCAGGATTCGGTTGAAAAAACAGTATATGTGTACCATAAACCCCGTGCCATTTTCAATGTTGACCGTACCATCGACTGTCCTCCGTTTAATCTCTCCATCCAGAACAATTCCTATACGACCAGTGCTGCCTTTTTCTGGGATTATGGCGATGGTCAGCATGATACGACGTTTGTCCAGTCCGGATTGACACATACTTATTATAATTCTGCCGATTCCATTCAGAATTACAACCTGCGCCTGAGGGTACAGACCAACCGGAATTGCATTGATTCAAGTGCCCTGACGGTAAGTGTTTATCCTGAGGTTCATGCTGAATTTACTTACGACAGTTCCGGGTGCAGTCCCTTTGTGGCCGGATTTACCAATCAATCGGTTCATGCAGCGTATTTTCATTGGGATTTTGGTGACGGTTCGGTTTCTTCGCTGGTGAATCCGGTAAAAAGGTTTGTGAACCCCGCAGATGTTGATGCAACGTTTGATGTCTGGATGAAGGCTGCTTCCGTTTATAATTGCCGGGATTCGGTGCGGCATCAGGTAACGGTGTTTGCCCAGCCTGAAGCGGAGTTTCTGGCGACGCCTCCGCATCAGATATACGAACCGGAGCCGGTGGTTTCGATTTCCAATCTTTCCAATCACCAAACAGTGTGGGATTATCAGTGGGATTTCGGTGACGGAACTTCCTCCGTCACGCAATCGCCTTCCTTTCAGAAGACCTATACGGCATGGGGTCCCAACAATGATGAGAACCGGTTTTACATTACCCTGATTGCCACCAATACCCAGCATCCTCAATGTGCCGACACCATTACCCATCCCATCAGAATACTGCCTCATGTGCCGGTGCCTGAAATCCTGACCCAGGATGCCGCAGGATGCGAACCGCTTGAAGTGACCTTCGCAATGCAATGCCTGTATGCATATCCTGATTCGTTTGTCTGGGACTTCGGTGACGGATCGGTCGGTACCGGTCAACAGCCTGTTCATACGTATCAGCATGCGGGTATTTATCAGGTACGCCTGAAAGCTGTTGGCGACGGTGGCGTGGCCTATGCGTTTGCTCTGGTAAACGTATATCCGCTGCCCGAAGCTGATTTTGACGTGAGCCCTCGCCTGGTCATGCTTCCTGATGATAAAATCACAGTCATCGACAAATCAAAATATGCCGTTTCGTGGTGGTGGGATTTTGGTGATGGGACAACCTCAGTGGAACAACAGCCCCAGCATCAGTACATCCAGCCGGGAAGTTATGACATACGTCTTATTGTGCTTACAGAACATAATTGTCCTGACACCTTGCTCAGAGAGCGCTTTGTAACAGTGGAAGAATCCGGTATCCTTGAGTTTCCAAATGCTTTTACACCCAATCTTAACGGGCCTTCGGGCGGAGATTACAACAACCTTCCCTGGGCCAATATCAACGACGTTTTTCATCCAAAGCACAGAAATGTTGTTGAATTCAGGATGGAAATCTATACCCGCTGGGGTGAGAAAATTTTTGAAACCAATGATATCAATGTGGGATGGGACGGATATTATAAGGGCAGGCTCTGCAAACAAGATGTTTATGTGTGGAAAGCATCCGGCAAGTTTATCAATGGGCGGAACTTTCTGCTTTCAGGAGATGTAACCCTGCTCCACAAAAAGTGACGCCTGTTAATAAATTATTAGATTTATGAACTAATTGATAATAAATTGAATATGATGAGATAAAAGAATTGGGTACATTTGACCTGTTCTTTGATTCTCTGCTGACGGAGATTGACAATGAACATGATGAAAGCAGGAACAAAAATAAAAAAGCTGGTTTTTCTCTGGAGTGCAGGTATGTTGCTCACGGCCAGCCTGATGGCTCAGGACCCGCAGTTTACCCAGTTTTTTGCCAACAAGCTGTATCTGGCGCCATCGTTTGCAGGAGCTACAAAGCAGCAGCGTATTGTCAGCATGTACCGGAACCAGTGGGCAGGTATTCCCGGAGGATTCAATACCATGTCTTTCTCGTATGAGTATTTCTTCCCGAATTTCAACAGCGGGTTGGGTGTTCTTGTATTGCGCGATATGGCAGGAAGCGGAAGACTGGGTATGACCAATGTAGGGGTGCTTTATTCATATGATTTTCAGATATTTGAGGAATGGCATGTGCGCCCCGGCCTGCATTTTCTTTATTCCATGTACGGTATCGATTTCTACCGCCTGCGTTTTTATGACCAGCTGGTTACAGGCAACGGTACGACATTTGAGGACCCTCCTGCTCAGGAAAATATCGGAGCCTTTGATGCTTCAACTTCTGTGCTGATTTATTCAAAATCTGTGTGGGCAGGAGCTGCTGTGGATCATCTCTTCCGGCCCGACCAGTCGTTTTATGCCAATAAAGCAATCATCCCGATGAAGTTTTCCTTTTTCGGAGGATTCCAGATCATACGGCAGGGGAAGCTTCTGAAACCCATTGACGAAACTGTTTCACTGGCCTATCTGTTCCGGCTCCAGCAAAACAAAAAACAGCTCGATATAGGCCTTTACTGGAATAAGGTGCCGCTGGTTCTTGGTTTCTGGTACCGGGGTATACCCCCTTTCAATTCCGAACGTGGCGATGCACTGGCCATGCTGGTTGGCTTTAAAATGAAGGGCTTCAGCATTGGATACAGCTACGATTTTACCATATCAAACCTGGTTTCCTCAACACACGGAGCCCATGAAATTTCCCTCAGTTTGGATTTTCAGACCAACCGGAAGAAAAAAATTCACGCTATTCCATGTCCTGAGTTCTAATCTTTCGTTTTTGTTTTGCTTTTTAATTTATCCGGTATATTTTTGGCAAAATTTTTATTGTTAACCTACGTCAGGAGAATGTTTTGAATTCTTCAGGCGGAAAAAATAAAAACCCTATGAAAAAGTGGCCGGTTATTATTAATGGAATCCTTGTTGTTGCCGTTATTGTATTGTACATATTGTTCTTTGCCTCAGGGAAAAAGCACGGTAATGGAATCATGGCACAGGGTTATGATTCGCTTTCAGGCAATGCTTCTGTCAGAATAGCCTACATCAATACCGACACCTTGCTGAACAATTATGACCGTTTTTTTGAGCTGAGAAAACAGATTACCGACAAGCAGCAGCGTTACGAAAACGAACTGAGCACCAAGCAGGTTCAACTGCAGAAAAAAATCAGCGATTACCAGTCAAAAGTGCAGAAAGGGTTGTTGCTCAGGTCTGAAATGCAGGAAATTGAGCAGCAGCTGAATGCCGAAGGACAAAATTTCCAGCAGCTTCAGATGGAATATAATCAGCAGCTCAACGAAGAAATGCAGGTGATGAACCGCAAACTGTATGAAGATATTGTTGAGTTTCTGAAAGAGTACAATAAGGATCACCAGTATGCCTACATACTTTCTGACTCCTATGGAGGCGGGCTTCTTTATGCCGATAAGAGCCTGGACATTACATGGGATGTTATCAGGAAGATGAACGAGAAATACAAAGCTGAAAAGGCCAAAAATTAGATTTCGGAATATGGATTTTGCCGATGCTTATTTTCAGAAGCATCGCATATCGGATTCGCTGTCAGTACCTCCGTCAAAAGAGCTTCGTTGTGTTGTTGTTCTTCCCTCCTACAGGGAAGAACATTTGTTTAAGGCGGTAGGGTCTCTTCTCATGGCCCATTGCAGCCCTGGCGAAGTTGAAATTATTGTCGTACTTAATTCCTCCGAAAGGGATCCTGCAGAAATCAGGGAGCAGACCCTTCAAACGAAGGATCAGTTGTTGCAGTTTCTTCAGAATACCAACACATCCGGCATTCCCGTGCATGTTGTCTGCTGTCCTGATATGCCGTTCAGGGAAGCAGGTGTGGGACTGGCCAGAAAAATCGGGATGGACATAGCAGCAGCCCGGCTGAGGTCGGTCAACCGTCCCGAAGGAATCATTGGTTCCTTTGATGCAGATGCCTGGTGTGAAACCAATTTTTTCCGGGAGCTTCTTTCCTTCTTCGACCAGCATCCTGATGCACCCGGGGCATCTGTTTATTTTGAACATGACCTCACCGGTGAAGGAATCAGACAGGAAATAACGGAATCTATCATCCGGTATGAATTGCACCTGCGGTATTTTGTAAGGGCATTGCGCTATGCAGGTCATCCCCATGCGTTTCAGACCCTTGGCTCATCGTTTGCGGTAAGAGCCGGTACATATACAGCGCAGGGCGGTATGAACAAACGAAAGGCAGGAGAAGACTTTTACTTTCTCCACAAAGTTATCCCTCTGGGAAACTACGGGGAAATCAATGGTACATGCATTCATCTTTCCCCCAGGCCGAGCGACAGGGTTCCCTTCGGCACCGGTGCGGCTGTTCGCAAAATGCTTCTCACCGGCGAACTTCGGTGGATGACCTATCATTTCGATGCCTTCAGAGACCTGAGTGCTTTGTTCGGCAGGGTTCCCCTTTTGTATAGTTCTTCCAGAGAAACAACCAGAGAAATTTACCATAATCTGCCGCTTCCTCTTACGGAATTTCTTACCCTGGCCGAGTTTTCTGAAATTATGGATGAATGCCGAACGAATTCTGCAACCGAAGCATCATTTTCCAAACGATTCTTCAGGTGGTTCAATGTGTTCCGTGTTATTAAATTCCTGAACGCCGCCCATGAAACGTTCTATCAGAAAAAAGAAATATCAGAAGCGGTTCCGGATTTGATGAAATATGACGGAAGCCGCCCGTCGGGGCAACCACTGACAGCAGGCGAACTGCTTTTTCTTTTCAGGACAGCCGACAGGAGTGGTTACACGAAGGTTATTCCTTAATGATGAAGATGTCTTCATTGTCTTTTTTCATCAGATACTGTTCCCGGGCAAACTTTTCGAGATGATCGGCATCTGATTTCAGCTCTTCGAGCCGGGCCGAATCGGCTGCAATTTTTTTCAGGTAGTAGGCTTTGTCAGCCTTCAGGCGTTCGAGTTGACGACGGGTTTTGTACCGGTCAATCATGTTATTCTGGTCAAAAAACATGAGCCAGATGACAAAAAGGAAGATCCCCGCAACATATTTGTTTTTTAGTTGCCTCAGTATGCGTTGCAGTATCAGACGGACTTTTTGCATACGGCAAAATTAGCACGAATTATTTCTTCATGAGCCAGATGACAAAAAGGAAGATCCCCGCAACATATTTGTTTTTTAGTTGCCTCAGTATGCGTTGCAGTATCAGACGGACTTTTTGCATACGGCAAAATTAGCACGAATTATTTCTTACATGGAATGAGTTTTCAACGGGTTGTTGAAGAAATTACCTGTGAGGCAAAATTATTACGGTTGGAAAGTTCTTTTATCAAATTATCAGTTGGTTACAACTGAATTGTCAACATCACCCTTCAGAGAATTTTAGGCCCGGATTGCGCATCAGGAGGGAAGCGAACTGATGCGCAGTGCGTTGGCCTTGCGCGAAGGCATCCGGGCAAATCCCGCTGGAAACGAAGTGGAAGCGGCCCGCAGGGAACATTGCGAATGTTTTCATGAGCAATGTGGGTTAGGCCCAGATTGCGCATCAGGAGTGGTAACGAACTGATGCGCAGTGCGTTGGCCTTGCGCGCAAGCATCCGGGCAAACCCCGCTGGAACGGAGTGGAAGCGGCCCGCAGGGAACATTGCGAATGTTTTCATGAGCAATGTGGGTTAGGCCCGGATTGCGCATCAGGAGGGAAGCGAACTGATACGCAGTGTGTTTTCCTTGCGCGCAAGCATCCGGGCAAATCCCGATGGAACCAAATTCCTGAATTTTCACCGCATGAAGTCAGAATATATGCAGTATTCTTCAATACCTCCGGTGTTGAAAAGGTTAGCTTTCAATTTACCATGGATGTAACTATGGATATTGGAGTTCGAAACCTACGGTTTCGTGCTGTTTTCGTTCCATTTTTCTCAAACAAGCTTCCTTTAAACATGTTAAGAAACGCAAAGAGCAAGAACACAAATATGAGCCAAGTCTCATTCCAAAAAGGGATTTCATTTATGAACGCAAACCCCATGCGCGTTGGCCAGGGCAAAACAAGTAGCTCAGGCTGTTGTGAATGCCTGAATGCGTAGAATTGCGGCAGAGGGCCCCACGCCAAAGTCGGGATTTGCCCTTAATACCCGCAAAATATTTAGTGAAGGACTAATTTTCTGTGATGCTTGCATTAAGGATGAGGGTAGGGGTCTTTATGAAAAGGGTTATGCGGGGTTTCACCCCGAACCCTGAGTTACTTTTTTGTCAGCTACACAAAAAAGTAACCAAAAAAAGTCTCCACGATTGAAGGCTGAGGCCTCTTCGGAGGGTACCCAAACCATCGTCCATAACCAACCCGGCCTCAGCCCGCACCAATCGTGGACGTCCCCCCGCAGGTCTGCTAAGGGCCAGAGCAAGAGCTTAATTCCGTTTCTGAAAAGGAATTTCTTATTTAAACAAAAACCCAATGTGCGTTGGCCAGGGCAAAACAGGGGAGGCAAGGCTGGCAGAGCGGGAGGGATTTTGTTTTGCCTTTCCCGCGATAGAAAAGGCTGTCCAAAAATCGGTTTAAATTGTTGAAATTAGCCATAATATTTTGTATATTTGTCGTATGGTTGCCCTTGCGGTTAATCCGATGCTACCTGGTGGGTGGAGGGATCTTAGGAGGCTGAATACAGCGTAAGGGCAACAAACCCACCTCAAATCCCCGCAAAAGATTTAGTGAAGGCTTTATTTTCATTGCAATGCTTGCATTTCGGATGAGGGTAGGGGTCTTTATGAAAAGGGTTATGCGGGGTTTCACCCCGAACCCTGAGTTACTTTTTTGTCAGCTACACAAAAAAGTAACCAAAAAAAGTCTCCACGATTGAAGGCTGAGGCCTCTTCGGAAGGTACCCAAACTATCGTCCATAACCAACCCGGCCTCAGCCCGCACCAATCGTGGACGTCCCCCCGCAGGCCTGCTAAGGGCCAGAGCAAGAGCTTAATCCCGTTTCTGAAAAGGAATTTCTTTCCTGAGCGTAAATCCAAAGCGCGTGGGCCAGGGCAAGACAGGGGAGCCAAGGCTGGCAGAGCGGGAGGGATTTTGTTTTGCCTTTCCCGCGATAGAAAAGGCTGTCCAAAAATCGGTTTAAATTGTTGAAATTAGCCATAATATTTTGTATATTTGTCGTATGGTTGCCCTTGCGGTTAATCCGATGCTACCTGGTGGGTGGAGGGATCTTAGGAGGCTGAATACAGCGTAAGGGCAACAAACCCACCTCAAATCCCTGCAAAAGATTTAGTGGAGGCTTTATTATCATTGCAGTGCTTGCATTTCGGATGAGGGTGAGGGTCATTATGAAAAGGGTTATGCGGGGTTTCACCCCGAACCCTGAGTTACTTTTTTGTCAGCTACACAAAAAAGTAACCAAAAAAAGTCTCCACGATTGAAGGCTGAGGCCTCTTCGGAAGGTACCCAAACT